>Ga0116127_1000389_pt1 | contig 42113 bp, 44 predicted proteins | sample June2015DPH_16_1_FD_89731 | JGI IMG/M metagenome (GOLD analysis project Ga0116127, IMG submission 89731) | Peatland microbial communities from SPRUCE experiment site at the Marcell Experimental Forest, Minnesota, USA - June2015DPH_16_100 | ecosystem: Environmental > Terrestrial > Soil > Wetlands... | reverse complement strand
CGCTCCAAACATTTTCACTATTAGGCGAAGCATGAAGCGTTAGGGACGGACTAAGCTGGAGCCAGTCTCCAGTATCACATAAGTTCAAGGACGCGTTAGGGTAAATGGAAAACGTAACTTGGAATACTTCCGAGTTCGAGATTGTCACACTGAAAGTAACTGGTTGATTAGCTGTGGGGTTTGCGGGGCTGATTTGAGGGTAACCATTGAATTGCCCATAAGCGGGCGTAAAGTTGCTCGCCCTCAGACCAACTAACGTAACCATCACGAGAAGTAAGCCTGTAATTATGACTTGTTTACTCATAATGTAGGCTTCCAACGTTCAAGTAACTTATTACTCCATAACTAACGCTCTAAGATTGCGGTAACGTCCCAAACATCACCTAAGTTGACCGTCTAATTATCCTGCCTCCGTTCACTGCGAGCCTTGCGAGCAAAAGTCTGGGAAACCCCAAAAACAAATCCGATTAATTATAGCGCACTCAACTATGACAAACGCCGTTAAAATTACCCGTTGAGATCTCTAGTTAGCCATCTGTATGTGACCGGTCACTACGCTAGTTCTGTAGGTATACGTCGATTGCGTCCGCATAGCAGGACGATTAGAGGTATGAACGAGGTCTGTTCGAGGTTCCAGCGGATAAACTAAGCCCTAGGCTCGATCGTAATCTTTCGACACTTCAGGTTCTTTAGCCACATTACCCATCAACGCTCCTTCAATAACCAATAAACCGCGACCCCGACACCGACCGCAGCGCCTATCACAAAACTCACCAGGAGATGTAGGCCCAAGTCGTTCAACCATATTGGGATAATTAGCGGCGCGAGTGAGACTATGGTAGCGATGACGATGGATTTGCCTAGAATGCCGAGGATTCGACTTTGTGCAACCCTGCGCTTTTGTGTAGTCTCTTCGATTGAACCCAATTGAGACCCAGCGAAGGCAACGGTAACCATTACGACCCCAACTAGTGCCATAGCCACTATCGTATTGAATAACGGGGCATCCCAGCCGCTACCGTAACCACACCACATACTCTGAGGAGTAAACTGAATACAGTTGAAGTAACTCAATAACCCGAAACCGGCTCCCGATAACAGGAAAGCACCGATGCTGAGTATGATGCGCCAGAATATCTTCAAATTTATTCGATTCTAACGCTATTCTGTTAATTTATTTGATTTTGCGTTGAATCCTGAACTAAGGCGATAACGACGTATCAGTAATTTACCTTACTTTAACCGTGGTCTGGATCTCGGGTTGACCATCTGTAAGCCTTCCCTAACGTTGTAACTTGCTGTAACTGGTTTGTTGTGTTGTTTGTTTTTCTTATTCGACGTGCGAACAATCGAGCGCATATAGGAAGTCGCATTGAGGAAGAGAGGAAGCCGCATGCGGAGAGAAAGGAAGTCTTACAATGACAGACCGCAGGTACTACTCACAACACATATTCTTACTCTAAGCTAACATCTGGGGGCCTCAGCATTCCAACAGAATCCAACGTTAACCCGTTAACCGTCAGTCTATCAATAAGAATGGGAATAGATCAACCACCCTAACCTTACCTAAGGATACGAACCAGCACAGACCGGTGATTCATCCGTCAAACCCGATTACTACACCACTAGAAATATGACTTGAATACTACTTTGAATGAATGATAGAATAAGTTCCTACTCCTAGTTAGACCAGTGTGTTAGCTGTAAGTTAACAGGTTCACCGTTTTATTTAGGATGTATAGGGGAAACGTAGGGGAGCTGGTTAAATCGGCTTCGTGTAATTGTGCCCTAAGATGAACTGGGAAATATTCTTGTAGAGCGGTTCGCTGTTAGATGGATTGTCAGTTATCACAAATCCGTAAGATAGTCGCTGATTTAGTTCTTCGTATAAGTCATGGTATTTCTCTGGCGCATAAATGTTACCCGCATATGCGATGGGGATGTGCTCTGCGATCAGTATGCTTGCGGCCTTGGGCTGAGTTCTAACTGCAACGACTGCTGTTCGAATGTCAAGTTTCCAGCGTAGGCGGGCTATAGATGTTGTTCGGATGAATTCGTCTACCTCCTTTGTTTCGAGTTTGGCACGCCTATTTTTCACCTGGATGTTTTGGTAGTAGCCATTGGTGGGATGTTTGGCGAATACGTCGATGTCACGACGAGCGATGCCTGGTTCGAGAAGATCCTGAGTTAGGTGGCTCTTCTTGCGTGTTTCCACCTCAGTATAGCCTAAAGCTTGGCATATCTGGGTTACCAAGTTTTCGCCGTGCAAGCCTATTTCTTCATGAAGGTCGTAGTGCTTCGCTAGGAGCTGCGCCTTTTCTTGAATTACCTCGTCTATTTGTGTCTGTGAGAAATCTGTACAGTAGATGAACCGTGTCTCGGTCTTTTCCTCGCTGGGTGTCGTAATCAGCCTTACGGAGACTTTTTTTTCTGCCTGAAGCTGACGGATAGCTGGGTCAACAACTGTAGGCGGACATGTGAGGGCCTGGATGCGGTTGTTGAGTTCTTCTAGCTGGCATGCGACCTGGCTCTGTAGTATCTGTAGAACTAGGTTCGCTTCGGGTGACCTCATGGCGTTGCGCCCGATGGTTGCGGTTGTTGCTGTATCGGCTGTTGGTGAGAAATTACTACGGGCAAAGTAAAAGTAATCGATATTTCCTATTGAATTACCATCTGGCTACCAAAAGGGCCAGACGCAACGATTCCTGCCGATTTAAGCTTAACCGTGCAGAATCAGCCTCTGATTGGCGTCGACACTCACAACTCATACAAATTAACACCCAATTACATTAGACGGTTAGTGGAGTTATTAGAACACTAGACTAGCTATCGGTACAGTATACCTTTGTGTACTCAATGGAATAGAAGTATACAGACATCGTGTAGGACAACCTTAGTAACGATAAAGGGTTGGTTTTAGGCCGTTTTTGGGTACCCATAAGGGTGTTAGATAGTCCCTGAATACGGTTTAGGTTAATGGTTATTGACCGAGCACATGTTTTTCGTTCGTAAGGCGATTCCATATGTTGCGGCGCCCCGTTGCACCTCGCATGATTGGGTGGTCTCTGCTGTAATAGGTCGGTAATGGTGTTTGTTGGGGTAATTTTGTTGAATGGAAGTTGCGTTTCAGTGATTCTTTCAGCCATGCGCTGAGAGTCTTCCTCAGTTTCGTTTCAATATTTTTGGGGAGTTGTTCTCCAGGCTTCAGGTCGTAACCTAACTGGTATACTCTGAGACCAAGTCGCTTGATCCGCCATAGGATTTTGTCATTCTCACTCGTGGAAGCGGGTATGAGTCCAAGCTTACGCTTTTCTTCAAGCTCATGAGCTACGTCCGGCGCCATGGTTTTGTGAGTGTGTGGGATTCTCTCTGCTTTTGCTGTGAAACCGAATGTCGGCTGAATTAGAATTTTGATAGCGTTAGGAAAAGAATTTCTGAAATTTGCTTCCCAATTCTCCACGCTGAGCAGTTTGGGAACGTCAGTTGCCTTTACCCTGAGGAATCGTCGCATTACGTCTCTATCGAAAACCCAAGCTTTGTTCCATCGGTACCCTAAGTTGTAGTTCTTCAGTTCAACAGCCATAATCGGTACATTGGTCCAACTAGGAGGTATTCCTTCCCAATCTGATTCGGTCCAGATTTTGTGGCAAAGAACCAAATCGGGTTGCCTGTATGTTATTATCCTCTCGCCCTCATCGTCGGTGTAGCTAGACTTAGGCACTTGACTATTCCAGAAAAGATAGATAGTGCCATGACCGACCCAGACCTTGCCAAAATTGGTGGACTCTTCTTTGCCTGGCGTGCGCATCTGCAACTGCAGAATTTTCAGAAAGGTCTGATATGTTGCCTCTTCGAGGGTAAGTCCCTTTAACTGCTTATATGATGGCATAGTTGAGAACTGGCTTGTAGACTAAATTAGGTTAAGTTATCCATACCGAGCTGGAGCGAATTAGCGGGACTCCAAATGTGGGTGCCGAGGCAGTACGACTATTCCCACCTTGTAGGCGTGGCCGAAAGCCGACAATAAGCAAACGGATCTGAGCTGAGTTAATGTAAGGCAGGTCAAGAACCGGGAATCAGTCATATGCAAGTAAAGCTAATTTGGGGGCGTGAGGCGTAAGATGGCAAACAACCCGAAGACGAGTTTCGATTACGTAGCAGAAATCCGCAGCGTTTGGAAAATTGCCTCCGATGCGATATCACTTCAATTCACTTATGACCCGACTCTCGGATTCGCAAGGACGACGAGAAAACGGGTACGTGACGGGGGCATTATGGCCGAGGTGAGCGCGCCAGATACAAATGACTACGAGACTATTGTTTTCCACGAGGGGGCTCATGTCTATTTAATGACATTGAACTATCCCGCCGTGTTAATCGAGCGGAGCCCCACCTCTATGTTCGACTGCTACGACTTTCTCAATGAATACTATACAATCACGCTTGAGCTGGAGAAGACGGACTCAAATAAGCAGGCCCGAGCAGCGACAGTCAAGAAACGCATGATGGACATTCTCAACACGAAGTGGATTCTATTTGAACGTACGGCTTACAATGCAGCAGTGTACATTCGTGTCTTAGAGGACCTGGGAGAGCCCAACCAAGACCTTAGAGATTTACTTTTCAAAAAGATATGTGATTGGAAAGGACCAGAGGCACTGTCCGTCTTTAGATCGTTATTCTTCGAGGTCTTGAAGATATTAGAAGCTGCCCCCAGAATCCAGAACCGAAGATTCAGTGACATCGAAGCCGCAGAAATAACTGAGTTGTTAAATCGTGCATGCAGTATAGTGTATCAAGGAACATGCAAGCTGATGCCCCCCGACCTAGTTTGAGGTGTAATATAATTCGGTACTATCTTAGGTGATGAAATAAGATTACTTCCCAACCGTAAGAGGCACCGAGAATTCGGACATACTACGGCTTGTTGACTCGCCCTGCAACAGGTCTTTCTATGCTTGAGCGTTGGTCAAGCGTAACTTGGATAAACCTGCTCAACATTGCCTTTGGAATCTACACCCAACAAGGCTAATCCTAACTTATCAAAAACCTTAGAGTCAATATCCTTAGCCGACCGTAAGGTCGTAACCATCGCTACTTGGTCGTACCGTAGGCTAATGCTTCCGCTAATTGTCCTATGCCCCTCGTAACATCATCCCGTGGGGTTTTCAGTTCTAGAGCCGTCTTCCAGCCTTCGCCAGGAACCTCGCCGTCTATCGCCACATTACCTAATCTTATCGAACGCATCTGCTATCCAACAAAAGCATAAGGCCAGAAGAGGCAAGCCGAATATCCACACAACACTGATGAGATTCTGTGTCGAATCGTCAGGTCGGTTTGGGGAGTAACTCCAAGTGCCAAGGAACATAATCCCGAAAGCCCAGATGAAAAAAAATAAAGCCACGGCTGCTCCCTTCCAGGTCCATTTGATTTCTACGTCTCGTCCCAACGAGTTAACCGGCAAAGAATGAGCTCATTCAATAAAATTAAACTATTCACATTCGCTAGTCCAAATCTCACTTTCCTCGCTTACAGATACTAGTTGGCATTCTCCACAATCAGATAACCAGAGGATGACGGTGTGGTCTAACAGTCAGTGAATTGTGAAAGTAGAATTACTTAAAGTGGGAGAGAAGGCTGAAGCTAATTGTCGGATATGTTATGCTACAAGAAATCGTGGCACTAAGCTCTTAGCTCTCTCGTAAGATTGCTTAACAATAAGTTCATAGCGATTTATTGGGTTCACTTGCTCATTTTCCAGAGGCCTAATATAATGCTGAAAAATCCGAATACAAGTCCAGCCTGCATCCACCAGGTAAAGGAGGGTGGCGAGGAGGGAAGATACGGAAACTGTTGGTAATTGAGCTGATAAAAATACTCCTGCCCATACCAGCCGATAGCTACGACCAAGACCAAAGCTATGCCAGCAAGTAATTGACTAATCCCTTTATCCCAATCCCATATAGACCTCTTTTTCTGCATGTGTATCGCTGGTTGAAGCGTAGTCTTCTGAAGTGGGCTAACCCGTCCTTCTTCGACAGGAACGGAACGGCTCACCAATACTCCTTGACCACGAGTAGGAGGTGGTTCAGGAATTCTCTGGTCAACGCTACGCTTTATTGGTGGTCTTCTGCTGCTCCGTGTTAGCATAAGGAACATGATTCCACCTAATATTCCAAACTCCAGAGCTGTTAGAGTCACAAACTCAATTGAACTAAGTCCAAACTGCGTGTACGGTGGGACTACGTAGGTCTGATATGTCGTGGAAGAATAGACTATGCTACTGTATTGCGTCCCCAAGGATTGATTTGTAATTTGCAGCTGAGAAGTACTATAGCTGCACAATTGCTGAGAGCCGTGCCCGTTTGCCTCCAAAGAGCATGATGTTATTGTGGAAGAGATAGTGTTTGTCGAAAACGAAGTATACGCATAGGGTGAAGTGGATGAAACAACCCCCACATCAGAAGTTACCTGCCCCACTGACGGGTAGACAAGATAGAGCGAGGTGGCTACTGCAATTACGAGGACCAGCAGCAGCAAGAGGAGCGCCATTCTTGGTTTCAATACGACAAATGCCGTCAAAAGAGCCAGAATGCCGATCACCACAACAGCCAGTGTGGTAAACAAACCGTCGGTTAATCCGAGAGCAGCAGACGCAGGCACAAGGCTTGTTGAACTCTCCGTCCCTAAACTAGTCGCTGTGTAATTTGATGTCAGCTGATAAGAAGTTGTGCGTGTGCTCCATATCACGTTAAAAGTGGTGCCCGTTGCATATTCGGTATTATAAACGAAGCCGCCACCACAAAGCAATTGCCAGCAATTCGGTTCATAGTATTCAGCATTAACTCCTATGATGTACGTAGTTGTCGTTAGACTGTCACTCAATTCATCGACAGTAGTCGGAATAGTTGCAACCTGAAGTAGAATGGATTGCTGAGTTATCGTCTGGGTTGTGCTCATAGGAACTTCTTGGTAGGCGAGACCTGCGAACGCTAAGATTGCCACTGCGAGAAGTAGACCTGTAACCATAGCCGGTTTTGGTATCACTGGATTTAACCAGCGAACTATAATGCAACTCGGTGCGTTTGGAATTAATTCTTTTCTATATGTTTGCTAATCATCGAACGGCTAAAGCCGCCTTACTCGGTAACTTAAGCCGTTAACTTATTTCTGGTTTAGCCGAACTCGTCCCCTGATTTAATTAAGCCTAATCTGAGCAACCGTTCTGTGCTAGTTACTTTCTTCGTTTCTTAACCTTGACTCTACCAACTTTCTTCAGTTGCTTAGCTTTTCGTCTAACAACCTTCCCTGAGGGGAGCTTTAGCTTCGGTTTAGGTGCTTCTACGGATGGTTCGGGCTGCAAGTTCTTACTAATGTATAACTGGTTAATGTGTTCCCTCGTGTACTTGTTACTGCCACATTGAGGACATTTGAAGTGGTCTAAATCATCTTCCGGCCCCAACTGATAGCCGCACCTATCGCAGGTTACAAGGTACATACCTAACTTCTGGGTTACGAGGTTCGTCAAGCCTTTTACCATCGATTCTAACTCTTCGATCTTCCTGTCTCTAGCCTCAAGTTCCGTTGTTGTTGCTACGCTAGGGCCGTAAATTACTTTAATTCGATTCCACAGCCAACTTTCATCGCGATAGCATTTGTTATAATTTTGCGCATCGAGTCGGTGGCCGAGGAAGAATTCACTTACGCTATCGTTCACGTCCAAGTGGGTGCAGTAAGTTTTGAACGTGTCCCGTAGTTCATGTAGGCTAGGCTTAGTGCCATTGAATGGCGGAATTGGAGCCCTAACTAATGCGGTTCGCCAAGCGCCTTCAAGGGCTGCTTTAGCGGTAACGTAATGTTGAACATTCAATGGTGCCCCCATCTTCCCTGACTTCTTAACAGTCCGGAACGGTAACTGCACGCCTGAATTCAATATGTCCCTAAGAACCGTTAACGGAATTAGACTATAGAATTTCTTCCTGTTACTTTTACGGCCGAGAAAGCCGACCCTGAAATATTCCTGAGTCGGATTAGCTTGAATGAACGCTCTAATGGCCGCCCATGATTCGTCACTGTTGAATTGGAGGAATTGGGTTAACCCCCAGCCGTTCAGAAGCATGAGCCGCAAAATCAAATTGAAGGGCTTACTTGCCGAATTACATACGGCTTCGGCCTGCTGCCAAGTCAGGCCCGTTTCTTCCTTAACGTTACCGGGCAAACCAAGTTTAGGTTCAGGTAAATTGAGGATGCCGTTATACTCTAACCAGGATTTCAAAGAGTACATGGCATGGTTGCGGCCCCGTTCCCCATGCCTCACCCCGTTCTGGTCCACACGCACAATGCTGCCTGCAAGCTGCTTAGCTTTCACCCACAATTCAACGGGGTTAGCTTTAGCTGCCGCCACAACGTCGCTAGATGACATCTCCATTAATTTGAGTAGACGCTTAAGGTAAGCTGAGTAAGTTATTCGAGTGGATTCTTTAAGGGATTGACGCCATAATTCGAATGTGTCAGTCATGCGTAAACCCTCTGTAGGGGAGTAGAGGGCTTTTCTCCCTCTACCTCTAAGAATTCCTCAATCGAATGGTTGACTTTGCGGATTAATTCACTATGATGTTTATAGTGGCATCCGCAAGTGCATTTTGGCCGTAAAGCTACCCGACATTTTCCACGGCATTTATGTTCTACAGGTACAGGGCTAACCCACGGCTGTTCAACGGCCTCCGATCTTACTTGGCCCAAAAAACTTAGGGGCATGGGGGATACTATTGGCTCCGAGGACACGGTCATCCTTGGAGCTAGGAACCTAGAGCCGTCAACGCTCAAAGTTCCATCCTTTGTGTTAAGGACTGATTTCAAGGCTCTAACTGCCTCAAAACCCCCGTTAGAACGAGGGGTAACTTAAAGGTTCTTAGACCACATGTTCCAAATAGGATTCAAAGGCTAACCGTACTTCGATATGACTGAGGCCAGAGTTTTCAGTGAAACGTTCCCGCCACTCACAACCAAGACAACCTTCTCCCCGGCCTTAGGATGGACTTTCTCAAGTAGTGCCGCTATAACCGCGGCCGCTGAAGGTTCGATTGCCAAGTGACAATCATTCAGGGCGGTGAAAACTGCTTTCTCAATCTGTTCTTCACTTACTAGGATTATATCGTCGACGTAGCGTTTGACTATTTCGTAAGTTAGCGAACCGGGCTCACGTGTGGCAAGCCCGTCAGCGATCGAAGTTGTGTCGGAGAGGCGTGTGATTTTGCCGCTTCTAACTGATTGGTACATGGAAGATGCCTTCTCCGGTTCAACGCCCAGCACCTTCACACTTGGTTTGAGGCCTTTGATTGCAGTGGCAATTCCTGAGATGAGGCCGCCCCCACCGATGGGTACGATCACCATGTTTACGTCGGGTAGGTCCTCGCAAATTTCCAGGCCGGCGGTTCCTTGCCCAGCGATAATCTCTGGGTCGTCGAAGGGTGGGATAGGGATGGCTCCGGTGGCCTTCTGAATTTCCAACGCTTTCTCGAAGCGTTCATCGTGGAAGAGCCCGTGCTTGACGACCGTAGCGCCGTATTCTTCGATCGCCTTAACCTTCTCCTCCACTGCGTTCGTTGGAACGACAATGGTCGCGTGTGTGCCGGTCAATTTCGCGAGGTATGATACGGCTAGGCCGTGGTTGCCCGAGGAGGCGGCGATTAAGCCGTGTTTGCGCTCGTCCGGGCTTAGTTGAAGGATTTTGTTGGCTGCGCCGCGGATTTTGAAGACTCGGATTGGTTGGTAGGATTCGAGTTTCAGGTAGACCTTCGCGTCAGTTAGCGCGCTTAACCGGGGCGAGAGGTAGAGTGGCGTGCGGTACGCGACGTTTACGATGCGGGCTTTTGCGGCTTGAATCTCTTTGAGAGTAACTAGTCGGTTGCTCATGGTCCCGTGGACCTTTTGTTGGTCGTGGATGCGGCGACCGAGGGTTTCCCTTTACCGAAGTAGCTTTGGACGCGTGGCTGCATAAGATAATAGATTATCACCAAGTTCAGAACCAGCGCTATGGCCTCACCCACACGAGCCCTCATGAATAATGTAAGCGTCGAAAAAACAAGGCCAATCACAGCAAAGATCAGGGAACCAATCCAAGCCCAACCTTTCCCCTTCCACAACCCATAAGCAAGAAGGAACTCGACGAAAGCGAAAACAACCAAACCCAACCCGGAAAACGGCGCAAAGAACCTCACATGCGGAAACATTTCCGGTAGAACAAAACTAACGAAGGCCACGATAAAGGCCCCTAGGAGTTCGAGAATCCCCAAGAGAATCTGTAGTACGACTAAGAGTGTGATGCCAAATGGGCGAGTTGTGTGTAGCAATGCGAATCAGCCTATTTGCCTGCTTTGCCTTGCTGGGACAAAAGCTGCCTAATCTGTTCAGCAAGCTTCTTCCGTTCAGCCTCGTCCTTCGAAGACATCCACTGCAACTTCAGGTAGAAAACATCCTTGTCCTTTGAAGGCATTAGCGTCGCCTGAAACTAGTACACATTGAGTGGCGCAACAGTTCGGGAATGCGAAATATAACTTTAGACCGACGGCGCCACGCTTGGCTTCAAGCAGAGGTGTTTGAACAATTATTTGTACGTCCCGTAACCGTGCGGCTATATTCCGGCCTGGCCGTGGTGGCCTCACGTGCTAGTCTTTCACTGTGGCGACGAATTCGTTTAGCATCATTGCTGGAAGCGTAGTAATCTCTATGGTTCCCCTTGAACCAAGTTCCACTGAAACCTTGACCACCGTTTTGTTGTCTGGTGCGTCGACGATGTTAACGAAATCATAGGCACCGAGCGTAGCGTATTGTGAGAGAACTTTTACTCCGAATTTTTCGATTTCTTTATTGACCTCTTGGATGCGCCCTGGATTCTCGCGAACTGTCTTCCGGCCTTCGGCTGTCAACTTCGAAAGCAGAATGTAAACTGCCAAGCTATCTCCCTGCCTACAAATTGCGCCCAGCGCATTTGGAGCTTTCTATCCCCAGCAAATCTCTACTTCAAGTTTTTCCGCATTGCAACCGCAGACGCACACATGTCTCCAAACTCAACCGACGCCTTAACAGCTTCGTCAACATCTTTCCGGTCAACGACAGCGAAACCGAGGCCGCCAAAATAAGACTCAGCGTTATCGGTTAGCAAGTAGACTGTTTTGATATTTTTCGCCTGAGCGCTCCTGAGACCCGCGGCCACTAAAGCTCGGCCCTGGCCCATGCCCCTAAACCGCGCATCAACTGCAACGGATCTCAATAGACCGCTCTTACCGTAAACCTCAAGCCCAGCCGTGCCAACCCAAGAACCGTTCTTGTCTTCGGCGACGACGAAATTCTCAACACATTTGTCGACCCCAGACAACGGCAACCCGTTGTCCTCAAGGAAACGGGAAATTCTTGCCACCTCGCCCTTCATGGCGGGCCTAATTTGGACATCGGCTAACATGGCTAAGTCAGGCTTTGTTCTCTTCACTTGAATGAAAATCATTCGAAGATGCGACAACGCAAGGCGTTCAGTGTGTCACACAGGAATTCGAAGCGGCATTAGAGTATGGATACTTGTCCAAGAACCTCGCAAACCAAGCCCTGAAGCAAATGGATTCGCTAATTCAGATCCGAATAATCCCAAGCAAGCTACGCGGCTTCTAAGCCGACATACATTCCATTAATTGTTTCCTCCGCAGAGTCTGAATACGAATCTGTCCATGACGTTGACTGTCTTTTCACGCATTGAACGTTTTAGTTTCTGTTGACGCTATCGCCGCCAAGATGTTGCTCTTCCATGTCCATGCCACATCGCTGAAGAAGAAGTCTGGGGCACTGAAGATTAAGTTCAGAGAGTTACCGTTCCAGAAGAAGACCGTTCCTTTAGCCATTCCAACCTGGCCGGTTGCTGTTACAATTGCCGCGACATCGGCCGAAGGCTTCCAGGCCACTGCGACTGGGTATACGTGGTTGTTCTCGAACGAGACGGGTGAAACGGTCGTTCCATTGTAACTTCCGATGAACCCAGTATGCCAAACAACATCATACCCTACAACTAGCGCCGACTCTCCAGTCTGCTTCCAGTCTACACCGATGAGGTCCAGGTGTCCCTCGTTCATGGCTCCTACGATGTTGGTATCAGCATCGTAGGTGAAGAGGTTAGGCGATGGGATGAATTCCTCGGCAAAGCAGTTGGATGAGATTAATGCGCTGCTGGTTTTTGGCCGCCACGAGATATCCCGCAGGTTCGCCTTTCCCGCGTCCACCATTACAGCCTGTCCGCGTGAAAACTTGAACAAGGTCCCGTTGTTGCCCGCAAGAAGGGCCACGTAGCCATCATGGTTCCACGCGACCGTGCGGAGGTTTTCGAGAGTGGGCACGGGTATCTTCTTAAAGCGTTCTCCGTCTAGAAGCAAAACCGTCCCAGCGTTTCCAACAATTAGCGCAGTTCCATCTCTGGGATTCACGGATACTGCCCTGAGGTTATGGTGCGTCCCAGAATCAAGAGAAATAGGCCTTTCGCCCTGAACCTTTAGAACTCGGCCACCGTTGCCAACAATGATTGGAAAACGGTCCTGTAGTTCCCAAGCGAGCCCTCGAAGGTGGCCCTGCAGGTTCACGGTTCGCAGGTTCTCCCGATCGTAATAGAGCAGCTTCGAGGCCAACAAATCACAACCTAGGTGCGCTGCCTCTCTCAGCCCAAAAGTAGATTTGAAGGCAGTATTAAGAATGGGACAAGTGCCCCCGCAACATGCCCAGGACCCAAACTCGCAGTTCACGAACCGTTCAGTTGTATTCTGAACGGCCCATCCACAATGAACAGGACCTTCTGGACTTCATAGAGGCGCTGGACGAGGATGAGGGGGTTAGAATTGAGGGAAACCTCAAGAACCATGAGAATGGTGGCTTCGTATTCGTCGGAACCTACAGAGGAAGCTACTGCGTTAACATATGCGACAAGGTGTGGGCCCCGAAGCTGAGACAGTACGTAGCCGGCGGAAGAGATGAATGGTATTACTTCGACAAGGGCAAAGAGGCATTCCGCTTCGTCTTGAAAGAAGCAAAGAGACCCCTACGAGCTTGGCTGTACTGAGAGCGTATGGTGTTAAGGGAGATTCCACCAATAGCCGCAATTCTCTTGGTTACATAGCCGAATGAGATGTACGTGCTCGGCAAGCTTATCCTACTCCGTAGCTGGCACCGAGACTGTTGCCCTTTCGACTTTTGACTGCCGGAAATAACGTTTCTTCGCCCACAAAGCCACATTCACAAGACCGATCAGAATTGGAACTTCGAATAGGGGCCCGATTACGGCGGCGAAGGCCTGGCCAGAATTTATTCCGAAGACTCCGACTGTAACCGCTATTGCCAACTCGAAGTTATTGCTGGCGGCTGTGAAGGATAACGTGGCGGTTTCTGGATAAGAGAAGTTCCACGCTCTGGACATGATGAATGAGACTGTGAACATGATCAGGAAATAGCAGATGAGCGGTATTGCAATTCGCACAACATCCCATGGCAGTGCAAGAATATCCTCGCCTTTCAGTGAGAACATGACTACGATCGTGAAGAGCAAGGCGATCAAAGCTGTTGGGCTAAGCTTCTCCACAAAGACTTCATCATACCATTCCTTCCCTTTCCTTCGTACGAGCGTGTATCTGGTTACTATGCCGGCGATGAATGGGAGGCCCAGATAGATGAATACGGTTTTGGCTATGTCCCATATGGAGATCGCAACCGTTACGCCTGAACCATGGGACACCCAAGATGAGAGCAACGTGACGAAGAACCACGCGTAAACTGAATATAACGCAACTTGAAAGATTGAATTGAGGGCAACGAGAACGGCTGCGTATTCGTTGTCTCCCCCTGCGAGCATGTTCCAGACTAAGACCATAGCGATGCATCTTGCTAGTCCGACGATGATGATTCCGATTCTATATTCGGGCAGGTCAGGTAAGAACAACCATGCGAGACCGAACATTAGGAAAGGCCCGACGAGCCAATTCTGGATGAGGGAGACGCTGAGCACCTTCCAGGCCCTTCCAACCTTCGAGAGCTCCTCATACTTCACACGAGCTAAGGGGGGATACATCATCCAGAGTAGTCCAACCGCAATAGGAAGCGAGATTGTGCCTACGCTCAACGTGCCAAGAAGCTTCGGAAGTTGTGGAAAAACCGCTCCTGCCCCAACTCCTAAGGCCATTGCTAAGAAAATCCAGAGCGTAAGAAACCTGTCTAGCAGCGGTAGCCGCTGCGTCATTTTCTTCAAGCTCGTGATTCTACGATCTTAGGGCACAAAGGAAATGATCAGCTAGGTTTCGTGGCCTGCCAGGCCATGCTCTTTACGTGAAGTTGCCGCGACGCCGTTTCCTCGTTTATTGGGTGGGATTCATCCGACCCTTGGATTTCTATAAAACCCGCCTTTTCGAGGATGCTTCGGTACTCGTTGGACGTAACGGCCCCTGATATGCAATCTGCCCATTCTTCTGGGTTGATCGGCTTTCGGCCTCCTTGAGTAGCAACCATGTCTGACACTGAAATTCTACCTCCGGGTTTGAGGACACGGTAGATTTCTTCGAACGCTAATTCTTTGTTTGGGACCAAGTTCAGCACGCAGTTGCTTATGACTAGGTCCACAGAGTTACTCTCAATGGGCATGTGCTCTATCTCGCCGAGTCGAAACTCCACATTGTCATAATCATGTTTCTTGGCGGTTTCACGTGCGCGGAAAATCATTTCGGGCGTGGCATCAAGCCCGATTACCTTGCCCGATATGCCTACGAGTTTCGACGCACGGAAGACATCGACGCCTCCCCCACTACCAAGGTCCAATATGGTTTCCCCTTCCCGAACCTCGGCATGCTCTAGGGGCAAGCCACAACTTGCAACGACATTCAAAGCCTCCGGTGGAAGATCCTCTTCCTGCATTACGCTCGTGGCGCAGCACGAATTCTCCGCCCCTCCTCCGCAGCACGGTTCATTCAACACGGCCAGTTTGCTGTAGTGTTTTCTTACAGCTTCCTTGATTTGTTCCTCACTCATGTTCGCTCGTCCACAAGACATCAGAACAACATATTTAAGAATGTTGATATGTATTGTGATTGGCCAACATGAGCGCAACAATAGCCCAAGCAAGAGTCAAACGCCTCGTAAACCTAGGGTTAGTGGACTCTAATTGCACGCCCAGTGGACGAATTACGCAACTGAAATCGAGAATAAGCGAGGATGACGTCACCTTTCGAGAACTGAAGGCGTTCTTCTCCGCGCTTGGTGATTCTACTCGGCTGAAGATGCTTAGGCTGATTGGTGATGAGGCGTTGTGCTCTTGCGAAGTTATGGCCACCCTTGAGCTGACACAGCCGACCACCTCGCACCACCTAGGAATACTCGAAAGGGCTGGGCTCCTCAGTTCACGGCGCAACGGGAAATGGGTTTTCTACAGGATAGCGAATCCGAAAGTCAAGAACCTGATCACCAAAGGATTCAACCTCATTGGGGGCGCGGAGTGATGAGGCGAGTGCTCTTTGTCTGCGTAGAGAACGCTGGCAGAAGCCAGATGGCTGAGGCTATTGCACGCTCATACGGAATTGAGGCTGCTAGCGCAGGCACGATCCCGGCTGCAGCGGTTAACCCAACCGTTGTTGAAGCCATGAAAGAGAGAGGGTTCAGTTTGTCTTCCGCTAAGCCGAAGCTTCTGACCTCCCAGATGATCGAAGCGGCCGACTACGTTGTTACAATGGGCTGCCGTGTCGAAGACGTTTGCCCAAGACCCCTGATTGTCAAGATGGAGAAGAAGCTTGTTGATTGGAATATCGACGACCCTAAAGGAAAACCGTTAGAGGATGTCCGCAAGATACGAAGTGAAATAGAAACCCGCGTTATTGAGTTGCTCAAGAAACCAAGCTAACCCGCGCAATTTACAAGTTAAGCCCCGCATATCTACCTAAACGCAAGAGACAGGCAGCAGGCATCCCATCTAAGCATATTCCTCGAAGTTAATTATGTCAATTTACTTAGTCTTCGCGTCTGCACATGATTAACCTCCATCTGCTTCCTGGTTGTGTCGGTCTAATGGCGTGCACTTACAACGATGGATTGAGCCTATCGGCCTGACATGATCGAGGCTAGGGTGAACATTGTGCACCCCAACCCAAGAGGAACCAACCCAATCAATAGGAAAAACGCTGATAAGTTTGGCGCGGCACCCGTTAGCGGTCGAAACATGGAAAGGTAGAATGAAAGTGAAATTTCTGCAGTGAACACGGAAAGTGTTAGAACCCCAAACAAAACTGCTGCTGCGTTAGCTTTTGATTTCTCAAACGATAAGAGTACAGCAGCTACGATAAAGGATGAAGCCATTGAAGCATTAGTTACGAATGGTGTCAACGCCCTAAGATAACCCGATCTGAAAGCTGTGCCTGTTCCACCATTTTCGGTGATTGCTCCCATCAAGATCGGGAGAAGTACTGAGAATGTGACCAATGCCAATCCAACAATGGCCAAGAGAGCTTCAGGGAATCGTAGACGTGTGGAATGTTTCGTATCCTGATCATCGGGTTGTGCTGACGTTGATTTCACCCAGTCCCGGCGACCGCGGCATGGGTCAGCGTGAACATGATAGAGCGTTAGGTGACGGCTTTCAGCTTTGTTTGTATCGTTGCAGGTTTGTCGCGCCTATCATCGATCTTCAAAGTGGTGACCACCCTCTTGGCACCCGTCTCGACGACTGCTAGGTGAGCTGCCTTCACCGCGTAAAGAATCTCATCAATGCTAGCAGCTTCAATCGAAGTTCCATTAGGTCCTGAAAGCGTTTTGAGCCCTGACTTCTTCAGACTCGCCACTGCGACCTTGACGAACCGGCTGATGCTTGACCCTTCACCGAGAACTGAAACACTAACCTCTGCAACTATCATCTTACGATCGACAATACTAGAATGCCCCCACCAAATATCTTCGCCGATACTGACCGGGCGATCGGACTCTTGCCATTGAAGGCCATCAATGTGACGAACCTCCTCAACTTTTGCGTATCCCTCTTGATCAGGTCACGTTAAGGACGCGAAGTTAAAGCAACGGGCACAAAAACTCTAGGTAAGTCAGAGAAGCATTTCCAGCTCTAACTCATCTCCAAGTGGAATGCCATCTAAGCCTAATAGGGAAATTTCTGGCTTGAGCTGGCGTGATCGTTCAAGCGCGTTGCTGTATAATGCGGCTAACGTGAAGCCCCTCCGTTGATAGAACCGTAAGGCTGGGAGGTTGTCCACTAAGGTTCGGAGCCACGACGACGCTATTGAGTAATTTAGAGGGACGGATGAGGTGGTTCCCCAGGGTGCCGGCGCGGGCTAAGAGCCCGAGTGATGAAGGCGAGCTTCCACACGCGAGTGGCAAAGGTGAAGCATTTCTCATGCATTGGAGCTTCCATGACATCGCCAATGCGCCAGCTTGACGACGTGAAGCCCAATGCCCTAGCTGAATCCAACAGCTTCTGCTGGCCATGGGTAATCTTAAGCCTCAACGGCGTGGACTTCCCGCGAATAATAGCCCCACAACCTACACAATGAACCTTGACTTTCTTCGACATAGCCTTCCACTTCATTTTGCGGGTGAATACTGCGGTAGTATGCCGAATACGTTTGCCATTCTCAGAAAGATAGTTTCCGCCCTCTGTTTCGATTCTTGGTTCACTCGCAAACTTGACAAGTTCCTTGCGAGCGCCTTCAGGACGCTGAGGGCCTTGGGCGTGTCGAAGTCGTCATCCATGCTGCGTCTGAACGCCGATTCAGACCTTTCGAGTAGGACCTGGAGTTTTCTCTCCTGCTTCGAGTTGGTGGTTGGCGGGACTGTCGTGAAAGCTTGAAGGTTCTTGGTTATCGCAGTCAGTTCGGCCGTGGCTTTCCTGAGTCCGGTTACGGAGAGGACCATTGGTTGCCTGTAGTGGAATGAGGCAAAGTAAAACCTCAGCGTGGGGACACCGTATTCTTTGATGGCGTCGCGTATACGAACCACGTTGCCTAATGATTTGCTCATCTTGCGCCCTTCCACACTCAACAAACCCGTATGAAGCCAGTACCGCACGAAGGGGACCTTGCCGGTCAGGGCTTCGGCTTGCGCTATCTCTGCTTCGTGGTGGGGGAAGATGAGTTCTGAGGCGCCGCCGTGCATGTCGTAAGTATCCCCGAAATGGGCCATCGAAACCGCAGTATCCTCAATATGCCATCCCGGCCGCCCGTAACCCCACGGCGAGTCCCAACCTAGGCCCTTCTCATATTTCCTCCATAACGAGAAGTCTTCGGGGCTGCGCTTCGATGAGCACAATTCAAGGCGCCTCAAACCGAGCTCTTCATGACTCTGCCCGGAGAGTTCCCCGAAACTTGGAAACTTGTTCACTTGGAAGTATACGCCGGTCTCAGTCTCGTACGCCACACCATTCTTGACCAACCCCGCCACTTGGGCAATCATTTGTGGAATGTAGTCGGAGGCTCTCTCGTACTGGTCCACGCTAGTTATCCCGAGGGCTTGCATGTCCTCTAGAAAGGCTGTTTCATAATGGCGGGCAAGGTCGAGCGGATCCCTTTTGAGTTCCTCCGCTCGCTGCACAACCCGCTCCGCCACGTCCGTGACATTCATCAAATAACGCATCCGATATCCCGAATACTTCAGGTAACGGGCGATTGTGTCAAAGGCCAAATACGTTCTAGCGTGGCCTAAGTGAAGGTAATCATAGACGGTTGGCCCACAGACGAAGAATTTCACTTCCCTGTCCATGGAAGCTGCGAATGGCTCCTTTCGGCGGGAAAGCGAATTGTACACTCTGAGCGGCATCTGCTAATCTTAACCTCTCTTACTGGTGCACCGGTTTTGTCTAACTCCCACCTTAACCACTTACCGCCCTGAGCCGCCCAGAATTCAGCTAGAGCCCAGTAAATACCCCTCGGTCACAGGCTCGGCTAACCTATCGAATAGGCCGTCACCAATCGTCCAGACACCCGTATTCTTCCTTAACAAGAAGCTCAATTGCATGTTCTCAGGTGCTCAATCGTCAAGCTCTGGGAACCCTACGGTTGAAAAAGGGCCATTTGACCCTCAGACATGAAGGGTGCCTAGAACTGGCTTGTTTGCAAGCTAAGCGCGGGCTTTCTTCGGTTGAACGATGTAGTAGTTTTCGTCCACATCAATTTCCAGGTCGGGAACGAAAGACAGGACGAACTCGATTAGTTCATCCATGCTGCGCTTACGCCTCTCTTTCAACTGGAGAAATCCCTGAAGGCTTACCAATCGCTCATACATGTCGGAGCTAATCTTTATGCTGCGGCTTAGGCGCCTTTTCTTCCCTCGTTCGATACTTCTTGACACTAGTTCTCCCTTGTAGAAATGTGGAACGTTCGGCCTTTTTTTATTTTTCCTCCAACCATCGCCATATTGGTAAGACCGTGGTTGATGGGGGGTCACTGAATTATTTTAGTGAAGAAACGCAAGATTAAGATGAAGCTAGACAGCCGTGAGGCGAGAGACAATACAAGGCAAATGAAGACTCGCGGGATCCCAGGCCTTGAAAGAATTCTCACTCATAGTGAGAAGACTCATCCTAGCGGTGAGTAATGCATTTGCCATTAAGTTCCAGTTGGCCAAATGGGGCTATCGGTAAGTTCTTCAGTTCAGTCGGTCAAGTTTCACCAAAGAAAACCGAGGTTCGAGATGTTGGAGCAACTGCGGCGCCTGGTTCAGGAACTTGCGTTGGCAGGATACCAACTCGACCGTTCAGCGTATGATTATCTTAGGTCGATGAACGAACTTGACGCGACAAGGTTCGCTAAGAACCTCCTGATAACGATAGGTGAAACTCCTGAAGCGGGACGAATTCTTACCAAGGAAGAATTGCTGGAACTCACTGAGCCACCGCAGGCGCTTCAAATGCCCATCCCAGTCTCAACGACCATTCCGGCAAAGCAAATGTCCTCGAGGCTAGAAATCGTAAGGGACCCTTCCAAAGAGATCGGAACAGGCGGCAGCATCGATGATTTCTCACACTACTTCCGAGATAGATTCCACAAGTTGTCATCTGCCTTTCGTGATCGATACGATGCAAGGGACGCAACAACCGTCGCCGATGCCCTAGCCGCCGAACAAAATCATAAAGTGAAATTTCTAGCCATGGTTATGGAGAAACGCGAACGACAAGAGAAACTCTTCTTACAAATCGACGACCTAGAGGATTCAGCCACAGTACTCGTCTCGGCCGACGCCCGAGGAGCTTACGAAGTGGCGCAGAAGACCCCCCTCGATCAAGTGATCTGCGTTTCCGGGTTACGGGCGAAAGGTGACTTAATCGTTGCAAAGGAGATCTTACTTCCCGACATCCCTGACCACAAGCCACACCTCGCCGACGAGGAGGTTTGGGCAGTGCTGCTCTCAGACCTGCATGCCGGCAGCAAGAAGTTCCTCGGGGCTGAGCTCGCTAGGGTTTTCGATTGGTTGAACCTGAAGATCGGCGGCCCCGACCAACGAGCAATTGCTGAACGAACCAAGTACCTAGTCATCTGCGGGGACATCGTCGACGGAATCGGAATATACCCACGCCAGGAACAGGAATTGGCAATCGTAGACCTCTATGAACAGTATCATGAAGCCGCAAAATACGTGAGCAGGATACCTGAACACATTGAGACGGTTGTCCTTCCAGGAAACCACGACCCAGTGAGACAGGCGCTGCCGCAACCTCCCATACCCAAAGACTTCGGGGAACCTCTCTATGAGTCACGCAATCTAATTTCTCTAGGCAACCCTGCCGAGGTTTCAATGCATGGAGTCAAGCTTCTACTTCACCACGGCCGCAGCCTCGACGACATCATCACGAGCGTTCCCAACATTGACTTCACGCAACCCGAGAAGGCGATGAAACTTCAACTGCAATGCCGGCACTTAGCCTCGGAGTACGGGAACAGGACGGCCATAGCCCCCGAGAAAGTCGACCACCTAACCATTGAAAATATACCTGACATTTTCCAATCAGGTCACATACACGTAGTCAAATACGAAAACTACCGAGGCACGCAAATCATCAACTCAGGAGCCTGGCAAGCCCAAACTGACTACCAACGTCGAGTCGGCTTGGTTCCGACACCTGGCATCCTCACGGCGGTCAACCTACACACGCTACAGGTACGATTGATGAACTTCATGGAAGCTTCACCATAGAGGAATAACTCTAGGGCGGTCAACTTCCGCGTTCACGATTCTAACCTTCGCTCTTTTCCTAAATCCACTAATTCAGGTGTTGTCTGGCGGTTAAGGCTTCATGTGTGAGTCTGATGGTTGGCGCGTGAGAATTTGGATTAGTTTCCGTCTGTTTGCGTGGTCAAAGCACTGAGGCCGCGAGCCAGGATGCCGGCGACTCGGACGGGTTCGGGTAATCTGGAAATTATCGCTGCAGATGCGATTGTTTTCTTGGCGAATGAGGGGCCGGCACCATTCACTTCGAAGTATAGTTTGGGTTCTTGCGGAAGCGGTTTGAAAGCGTAGAGGCGTCCAGCATTTCGAACTATGTGCCAGCGTTCTTCCCAATCGCTGAAATGTTTTCGCAAAGCCCGCAGGACGGCTGGGTTGTCCGGCTTCTGTCTAGTGATAGCAATAACTGGCTTCCGCGTGGATCGGGCGAGTTGCTGGATGTCGACGAGGTTGAACCCTCCGAAGGAAATGCCGGAAAGCATCACAACGTCAAACCGCAAGTTCTTGAGAAGAGAGTTTAGAACGCGGTTGGCGTCCCTCCCATCAACCCCTATGCGTCCGAGTGTGACATCGGAAATCATTGAGCCCTGGAAGAGTATTGCGACTAGGAGAGCGCTTTGCTTCGCTGTCCTAATTGCTGGAATTGCGCCGTCGTCCACTCCAACAATTCTCAAGTTAGGGTTGGTGTTTCTGGAGGGACTTCGGGACATATCCGAAGAGTCGGCCTGCAAGATTGTCCTCGGCGTAGGTGTCTGTGATCACTCGCGGTGAGATGCCTAGTCTTATCTTCTTGGTGCGGCCATACCGGCCGAAACTCACCACGCGTGCATTCAGTATCCCCAGCACGTCCAATTCGTTGATCAGCCCGCTTACTCTACGCTGCGTTAGGGGTTCCAGGTCGCTGTGTGAACAGAGTTCATGGTAGACCTCGTATACGTCCCCCGTAATTGCGCCCGCGGGAAGGTTGTTGCTGAGCAGGAAGGCGCTTACTAAGAGTATCTTGGAATGCGCTGGAAGGGACTTCAATACCTCTGACACGCGGTCGTGTTCAATTTTTTGTTGCGCCGTACGAACATGTTGTTCCACGATGTGTGTGGCGCCTTCACGTTCCGCCAATTCTCCAGCCACTCTAAGCAGGTCCAAAGCACGCCGAGCATCACCATGCTCCCCAGCCGCGAGAGCTGAGCAAAGCCTCAGGGCGTTCTCATCAAGGCGGTCGTTAATGAAAGCCAGTTTAGCGCGGTCCATCAAAATATCGAATAGCTCATTCGCCAGGTATGGCCGAAAGACCACCTCCTCTTCACTTAGAGAACTAAGCACCCGCGGATCCAGAAATTCCTTGAAATGAAGATCGTTCGAAATTCCCACGATGCTAATCCAAGAGGAGTTCAAGCTCTCATTGATTCTCGTCAACTCGTAGAGTAGCGAATCGTCCGCGCTATGCTTTATGAGGGCATCAATCTCGTCCAAAGTGACCAGCAACGCAGTGCGGTCCGCATTTATCCCACTACAGAACCGGTCGAGCAACTCACCGACCGCAATCCCCGTGAAGGGCACCTCCACGCCAACAGCCCTACATATCTCAGCAAGCACCCGGTAATTCGTTCCAGCCAAACGGCAGTTTATGTAAGCAATCCTAACCGGCGCTCCAATCTCTGTCGCTTTCTTCTCAAGTTTGTCAAGCACAAACTTCGTGACAATTGTCTTGCCGGTGCCTGTCTTACCATAAACGAACACGTTCGAGATCTTCGACTGCTGAAGTGCCGGAGCTAGCATACCGGCCAAGCGCTGAATATGTTCGTCCCTGTGAGGTAGGTGACTGGGCATGTAATCGTGGCGTAACACATCACGGTCTTCGAAAATGTTCGCAGTCGAGAGATATTTATCAAACAGAGTCTCCATAACATCTACGGTTGGCATATTGAAACTTCCAATGGCAAATGTGCCATTACATGTTGAAAACTAGCTAACCATTCTTGTACAAGAAAACCAACAAGAGCAACTGGAAACATCAACCGTAAACGAACCATACAGTCGCAAAAATTGTTGTAAAATCTAAAAAATAATTAGAAAACAACCCCCTCACCCCTGCACTTCCACTCGAAGTGTAGTTATGGTTGGGGGTGTTTTTGTTGTTGTTAGAAAGAAGTCATTGGTGTTAATGCTTTTCGGGACTATAGCGTAACGCGTTTATCCAATTGTATAATCTGCTCTAATTTCCATATTCTAGTGGTTGGAGGATTAATGCATACTTCAAGGCTTGTCCAGTCGAAATGAAGGGGTTAGGGGGGACGTTTCTGAATACGATTAGCACTTTTAACGTGTTGTCCTCTGTGGAATGTAACAATAACCCCTCTATTTCCACTGTAAGCACAAAATTGCTACTAGAACTCTATGGATTAGATGGTCCACAATTAAGTTCAACTTATTACATGTGAATGATTAACCGTGTGGCTCCTATGAAGAAGCGTATCAAACTAGAATTCTTCGATCGCCACGGCATGAAACATAGCATTGCAATTGAAGGTGAAGTTACAGCCGACAAAGTCAACCACTTGCTCGAATATGCTGAGATCGTTGCCGGCTCAAATGAGAGAGCCCCATTACTCCCTGGTACCCAGGATAGTAAGATGGGTAGATTGTTGGACGTGATCAACACACGGTTAGTGGATCGTAGCTTTGATTCACGTGAGATTTTGCAAGCTTACAGGGAAGCTTGGGGGGATGATTTTACGCTCGGCGCGGTATCAACCTACCTGTCTCGTTTGGTTGATCGGGGAACGTTGGAGAGGACTGGTTCGGCTTCCCACTGGTTCTATAAGCTTAAGCCTTCGCCGACTCTTTCTCCGTGACCTCCGTCCCCGCGGGCTGCAAGGCAGAACGGGCCGTCTCGCTCAACTTATACCTAAACGGGGCTCGGTTTGATTCTCGGTCCACATACCCTTCCAAATACAATTTCTTCATCAACCGCGAGGTGTGCTCCCTCGACTTCCTTAGTCGTTGCCCTAGTTCGGGCGCCGCCTTCGAGCCTTCAACGTTCAAAATCATGAGTGTCTCACGCTCCGTAGGTGTCAGTGGGGACAGGATGTCTCCTTCACTGACGACGCCAGCTAGGTTCATGCGTTTAGCGGGGGGATGGGCCACTGTTCCTACGGGTGGTAGGGAGGCGAACCTAGCTTTCAAGTTCTCAAGGTCGACTACGAGGCGTTTATCATTGCTTAGGACTTCTTCGAGGCGCTTGAACACCTGAAGGTTGGACGAGCGAAGTTCCGCCTCCTCCCATTCCACCCCACCAATGCGCGTTTTCAAGCCGTCCATCTCAGTCTGCGCTTGGCTGAGCACGAACTCGGATTGCGCAATGCGGGACGTAAGGGCGTCCACGATTACGCTGATGATTGAGGCTGATTCCATGAGCGCCTGCTTACTTTGTTTGAAGGCGTGGACGGCCTTGGTTGCTATTAGGAGGAGGATTACAAGGACGACGGCGGAAACTGCGTCCACGGCGATTATGAAGGGATCCAAGGTTGATGTGTAGTTGCCGATTAGGTATTTCAGTCTCATTTACACGTGTGATGTCACAATGGTTGTTTGACGTCACAATGATAACGCGGTGATGAAAGTATGATGCACTCATGTCACAGCCTCAGGAAAATAAGGCCGCTATAGCTGGATAGAGCTGAGAAAGACTCATTTTTAGCCTTTCACAATGTTTGACTTCATTATCGTGATGTTGGGTGGATATCAGAAGTTCGATGGATATCACGTGATGTCACATTGACACATTGAATTCTTAGACTTCAAGAGTATCCTTGAAGCTCTGACGTTTGGCTAGGGCGGAAATGCTGTCGCGAAGCCTTTGGTTCAGTTGTTCGATGGCCTCGTGGTCTGTTTGACCAATTTGTCTAGCTTGTTGGATATAGTCTTGAATTGTGTCGGAGAGTTCCGTGAAGGGTTGAAGAGAGGGCGTATCGAAGAGCCCTACGTACCCGAGCAGAAGAATGGTGTAAATTGAGCGGATTACATTGTTTTGGGCTTGAATTAAGGTCCGATTATAGGCGCCACGGCTGACACGTTTCCCGGATGGCCTGAACAGCCGCCTATGGGCCTTCAATGCCCCTTTTTCGCTAGAGAGAGAGTCGGCGAGAATTGTTTCTAACTGAGGGAGAGTCAGTTGGCTAGTTCGGAGAAGCAGCTTTGTAACGGGATCGCCGAGCGTATCACGAATTGAGGCACGAGCCTCTGACACCGTATCGGGATGGTCGGACGTATGAACGGCCTCATGGATACGATTTTGTATTCGCTTAAGGCTTTTTCGACAACGTGGACCCACCTTTCTTGGCACTGTTTGGCACCACCCCTTGATGGGTGGATCCACCCTCTCCGCGGCGAAGCTATCACGGAGAAATTGTCCCATTTCGCGATGCTCCATTCTGCAATGGTGATGTTGAGCGTCATGGAATCTGCAATCTTGAAATACGGCGGGATTCATGTCGCCTCCTCGCAAAGAAGGGGATTCTAGTTGGGTAGGCGCAGAAGAAGGGTCATCAAGGTAGTCAAGAAGAAACTTCCATCCGTTTTCACTTGCCCCTCATGTGGCGAGGAATCAATACGCGTCAAACTGCCCCAGGGGCCCGGCCCTGCCATCGTTCAATGCGGCGCATGTGGACTCAAACGTGAATTCGAGGCCACACCGTCCAGCCAGATTGTCGACATATATTGCATGTTCACGGACTCCTATTACTCAAAAGAGAAACCACCCGAACCCCCTCAGCAAACGTCGTAACGTCCAACGTACTCGTATAATCAGTCAGATCATCGGCCCTCTCAGTGTTAAATTACGGTTAGCCCTTCTGTAAGCTAGGCTAGCCTAATGGCAGCAACTATTCTCAGCGAGCACGATGCGTATTTCCAACGTCTCAAAGAAGAGTTGGATGAAATTTACGATCTTGCTAGGCAGGCGAGGGCAAAAGGGCTCGACCCTTCACAAGAACCCGAATCCGTACTGACCCATGATGTCGCAGAGCGTGTCGAGAAAGCAGTTGGCCCAGTTGGAGTATCGTCCCGAATTCGTGAACTCTCGCATGTCATGCAGCGCGAGCTCGTCGCGCTCAAAATTGCTGAGGAAATTGCCCTCGGTAAGTACGGAGGCATAGATGAAGGGGCAGCGGAGCAAGCTGTGCGGACCGCTTCAGCCATACTAGATGAGGGAGTGACCGCGGCGCCGATAGAGGGGATCTCTAGCGTCCGCATTAGAGCAAACCAAGATGGGAGCAGGTATCTTGCAGTCTACTTTGCCGGCCCCATAAGGTCCGCCGGCGGCACCGATATGGCTCTTATTCTCGTGATCGCCGATTACGTTCGCCATCAGCTCGGCTTGGGTAAGTACAAGGCTACGGAACTTGAAGCGAAACGATTCGTGGAAGAACTCCGCATCTATGAGAGAGAAGTCGCCCGTTTTCAATTCAAAGTCTCGGATGAGGAGTTGTTCAACGCCATCATGCGGCTGCCGGTGGAAGTTAACGGAGTTGAAACAGACCCTGTCGAGGTGAGCGCGTACCGAAATGTTCCGAGAGTAGACACAAACAGGGTCAGGGGTGGGGCGCTCAGGGTCGTTCACGATGGTTTGATTGGGAGAAGCCACAAGGTACTGAAGATTGTAGACAGTCTCGGTATCGAAGGGTGGAGTTGGCTGAGGGAGATCAAGCCCCCAGTCGCTGAGGCGGAGGAGGCGCGTGAGTTCATGTTTATGGAGGATGTCCTCGCAGGCCGGCCGATATTCTCCTTTCCACAGTTTACAGGAGGCTTTAGGCTCAGGTATGGGCGGGCCCGAAACACAGGGCTTGCGGCCATCGGGCTACATCCATCAACTATGCTGGTCCTTGGAAAGTTCATAGCAGTTGGAACGCAGCTGAGGCTTGAGAAGCCAGGAAAAGCGGGAATAGCTGCGACGGTCGACTCCATCGAACCCCCAATCGTGAAACTGAACGACGGATCCGTTGTAAGGCTCTCCGACCCTAAGCAAGCCGAAAGACTGCTTGATTCGATCAGCCAAATCCTTTTCCTCGGTGACATTCTTGTGGGATTCGGAGAATTCCTTGAGAACAACCGCCCCCTGCTACCATCGGGTTTTGTTGAAGAATGGTGGCGTGAACTCGTTAGGATTGAAGCTGCGAACTACGGCGGCCTTGAGGGCTTCGCGAAACATGTCGGTGTGAATGGAACCGAATTAGTAGGTTGGGTTGCAGACTCAGGTGGAACCATCCCAACCGCCGAGAACGCGCTGGGCATCGCGAGACACTCAAAAATACCGTTACACCCGAGGTACACGTACTTCTGGGAGAATATTGCCCCCCAAGACTTCGACAAGTTACGCTCTAGGCTGATGGACAAGGGCCAAACAGACGCCTCCCCTGCACGAATCGTGACTAGGAAAGAACCCCTAATCAAGGCTATTCTTGAGAACCTCTGTATCCCCCACAAAGTCAACGGCGAGTCCATTGTAATCGAAGAGGAGGCGCCCATACTGTACGAATGCCTCGGCCTGTCTTCGTCCGCGAAACCACTTGACGGTGGAGATGTCTTCCAAAAAATCGCCCAAGCATCGGCCATACAAGTGATGAAGAAGGCCCCGGTTTACGTTGGCGCTAGGATGGGCCGGCCGGAAAAGGCAAAACGGCGGGAAATGCGGCCAATGGTACACTGCCTCTTCCCAGTGGGGTTGGCTGGAGGTCCAAGGAGAAGCATCGTTGAGGCGGCGACGGAGCATTCTGTTATTTCGGTCGAAATAGCGTATCGTAAATGCGGCAGATGCGGCAACATAACTCACCTCAATTTCTGTGAAAGATGCGGCGAGAAGACCGCGAAAGTCTTTGTCTGCCCGAAATGTGGCGCTGAGGGCGCCAACCAGATCTGCCCCAACTGTCGGAGCACTTCGCGTGCGTACACCGAGAGAAGTGTGCCGCTAAGAGACTTGTTGAATTCAGCAGAAAGAAAGCTCTCCTTGACAGTGATTCCTGAAGCTGTTAAGGGAGTGCGGGGCTTGACTAACGATGCTAAAGCCCCAGAACCCCTCGAGAAAGGTCTCCTACGGGCGAAACATGACGTATCGGTCTTCAAAGATGGGACGGTTCGCTTTGACGCAACCAATGCGCCCCTCACACACTTCAAACCGGCCGAGATAGGCGTTGAGGTTGAGAAACTTCAAGCGCTAGGGTACAACTTGGACATGAACGGCGAACCCCTCAAGTCGGCCGAGCAGTGCTGCGCTCTCAAAGTGCACGATATCATAGTGACCGAACAATGCGGCGACTATTTCGTTAGAGTTGCAAAGTTCCTCGACGAACTACTACAAACCTTCTACGGCCTACCCGCATTCTACCAAGCAAGAACAAGGCAGGACATAGTCGGCCAATTAGTCGTTGGCCTATCACCCCACACCTCAGTTGGAGTCATAGGCCGCATAATCGGTTACACTCGCGCCAGCGTCTGCTTCGCGCACCCCTTCTGGCACGCTACCAAGCGCAGGGATTGTGACGGTGATGAGGACTCAGTTAGCTTGGCTTTGGATATCTTGTTGAATTTCTCCAGGCAGTTTCTGCCTTCAAGGATTGGGGGTATTATGGATGCGCCGCTCTTGTTGTCGGCGGCCATCAAGCCCAGCGAGATCGCACGCCAGGCCTTCAACCTTGAAACCGTCCAGCGCCTACCGTTGAAGTTTTTTGACGAGACGCAGACTCGTGCGGATCCGAAGGCGTTGACGGAGTTGATTGAGACGGTGCAGAAGAAACTTGGCTCCGACGCCGTCTTGGGATCGCTTGGGTTCACGCATGACACGCATGACTTTAACAGCGGAAACTTGGAAAGCGTGTACAAGAAGCTTGGATCGATGGTCGACAAGGTAACCCTGCAACTCAAGCTCGCTGAGTCAGTTAAGGCGGTGGCAGCGGGGGAAGTTGCGAAACGCGTTCTCTCGACACATTTCATGCGAGACTTAACCGGAAATCTGAAGGCATTCGCGAGTCAGCGGTTCCGCTGCACCAAATGTAATGCGAAGTTTCGAAGGATACCGTTAAAGGGCGCTTGCCCTCGTTGCGGCGGCAAACTATCCCTAACCGTCTACAGGGGCAGCGTGGAAAAATACTTGACCGTAGCGCAAGATCTGGTCAAGCGATACAATCTAGGCAAATACCATGAACAGCGCCTACTCCTCCTCCATGAGGAAATTAATTCACTCTTCAACGAACCGGAGGAAAAGAAGAAACAACCCACACTCGCGCAGTTTGTGTGAGATGATAGCATGCCAAAGGCCCCTGCGTTCCATCCCAAAGCCTTCCTAACATCGAAAAGGAACGTCAAGGCCGGACTAATTTCCCGTTCGAAAATCTTGGTCGTTCTTGAGAGGGAGCGGAAAAGCGCGAGCGCCATAGCGAAGGAAGCTTCTCTATCATACGAATGCGTCATGTACCATCTGAAGGCGTTGAAAAAAGAACGGTTAGTAGACAAGCTGACCAAGACGAAGCCATTCACGTGGGGGTTTACACCATTTGGGCAACAGAAGCTGCCCACCTAACGCCGCATCTCAGAGGCCGCATGTATTTAGGGCAAAGGATCGCGACCCCGATGGCGTTTCATAAACACACTAAATACGAGCCTTTCCATACTTCTTCCGTCTAAGAAAATTAGTGCCGGCGAAACGTAATGCAAACAGAAGTTAAGTACCATCAACAACCACAACTAAACAACCCCGTAATGGTTTGCGGGCTTCCAGGGATCGGGTCAGTGGCTTGGCTTGCCGTCAGTCATCTCCAGAAGGAGTTGAAAGCAGAGCTTTTCGCCGAGGTTTTTTCTCCCATGTTTTCGCCGAAGGTTTGGCTTACCGATGAGGGGGTAGTGCAACTGATGAAGGGGGAGTTTCATGTTTGGAAGAACAGCGCTGGCGGAATCGACCTGTTACTCTTCTCGGCAAATGAGCAACCGTATTCGCCTGAAGGGCAATATGAGCTGGCTGAAGTTGTTCTGGATATGGCGGAGAAGTTTGGTGTGAAAAGGGTCATCACGATGGGCGGGATGGCTACAGAGAGGTTCACTGAACAGCCAAAGGTGTACGTTGGCGGTACCGATGTTGAGCAAGTGAAGGAATTGGAGGGCCTCGGTGCGGTAAAGCTTGCAGGAGGCGCGATAACAGGAACAAACGGCCTAATTTTTGGTTTGGCAAAACCAAGAAAAATGCCTGCAATCTGCCTTCTGGCCGAAACTCCCGGTTACCTAACCCTGGACGCAAACGCTGCGAAAACGGCTTTGCAGCTCGCGTCCAAACTACTGAACATCCCAATGGATGTGGCGGCTTTGGAAAAGCAAGCCAAAGAGAACGTAGAGGCGGTGAAACGCGCGAAGGATCTATCTCGAGGAGCCTTCCCACCCGAAGCTAAGAAGGGCGGTGAGAGAGAACTCTCCTACGTAAGTTAACTCGCCCAGTGTTCGCAATGAAGGTCATGTGTAACCAATGCGGAAAGGTGCTGGATCTTATGGTGGCAACGTCCTTCTCAGTGGAAGAGTCCGGACAACTGAAAACATACCATTTCTGCACAGATGGCCACATGAGGGAATTTGCCCGAAAGAAAAGGCTTCCATTAGGCAAGTATTAACTGCCCGCGCAACCATACTAACTGCCGTAAGCGCAGGACTATTGGATGTCAACCTCCGAAGATTTGCATTCAGCCTCTACAACTTTCGCTGCGTTAGGTAACGTCGTGCGGCTTCGCATTCTACTGATGTTGATGGATAGCAAGAAACCCTTGCACATTACTGCCGTCGCGAGCAACCTGAAAATGGATTACGGCGGGATTTACAGACACGTCGAAGTTCTAAGGGAGGCAGGCCTGATACAGGTCTACGAAGTGGGTAGGTCGAGGGTACTCTCACCTCTCAACGTTGATCTTCTGCGCGACCTCGTTTCGAAAGCGAAAAACTTCAACAAAAAGCGATAATCTAATGTCGTAATTGATATAATATTATGCCTATTTAGTACAAATCTCATAATGTAACAGTTAAGTCATGATGTAAGAGTTAAGTAGTTGTGACTTATTGTGCGCACAATTTGTGGTTTCGTTGGCCGAAGGACTGTTTGCCAGACGAAGCGTGGCGCTAACTGGTGCAGCCGTTTTTGGGAGCTTGGCGGCTCTAACAACGATTGTGCTTCCTGCCAACATTCAGCCCGCATTCCCATTATTGAGCTTCCTACGTTTTGATCCGGCTGAATTGTTCGATGTCCTAGCCTTCTTGATCTTCGGTCCTATACCCGCGCTGATAACCGCCGTCGTTCACTGGGCAATCCTTGCAGAAACTGGAACTAATGGTATCCTAGGCCCGACGGGGAAGTTCGCCGCAGTCTTGTCGACGCTGTTAGGGCTCTGGTTAGGAAGTATGGCCTATCGGCGCATAGCACAAAAGAGCACTCGCGCTTCTCTGGCTCTGGGCACGATGCTGGGTTTTGCAGCCTTAGCTCGAATCGGGTTGATGCTTGTCGTGAACTATTTCATTTTCACGTACATTGGGCCAGTTGTTTTTGGAATCAATTACCTCAGCTTCAGCCAAAAATCGCTAGCCGCGGTGGGAATGCAGTTCGCGAACTCTTCGCAGGTACTTTGGGCGATGCTTCTCTTCACGAGCATCTTCAACGGCATGCACGCGGCCTTCTCCGTGATAATCCCTTACATGATTTTCACGCCCTTGAGTTTGAAGGTCCCTGAAATCGCCTCAGGCCATCCTTGGATTAGCAAGTTCACATCCCACTAGTGAAACGCTCCCGACTGAAATTACGCGGGCCTTTCCTTGATCGTTGCCTTAGCGGGAGGAGTTGGAGCAGCAAGATTCCTCGAAGGCTTAATTCGAGTAGCTCCTCAGAGAGACATCACGATCATAGGAAATGTTGGGGATGACACCAACGTGTACGGCCTCCACGTCTCCCCAGACTTGGACATAGTCACTTACACACTCGCTGGCCTTGTTGACCAGAGAAAAGGCTGGGGCTTTCGAGGCGACACATTTCATTGTCAAGCGTTGCTTCGAAAATACGGTTTTGAAACTTGGTTCAACCTAGGCGACCGCGACCTAGCAACCCACATCTATCGTACGGAAGAACTTCACCGAGGCAGGCGGCTGTCGGAAGTTACTGGAGACCTAGTTTCGCGTTTGGGGCTTCGAGTGAAGCTGCTTCCTGCAACCGACGATTTGCTCCAAACATACGTTCTATCTGGAGGCCGACAAATGCACTTCCAACAATATATGGTGAGACGAAAGACGAAGCCAAAGGTTCAAGGAGTAGTTTTTCGCGGCACTGAATCCGCCAAGCCAGCGAAACATGTTGCCGAGTCAATCACGAGAGCAAGAGGCATCATTGTCTGCCCAAGCAACCCGATTGTTAGCATCGGCGCAATCCTCGCCGTTCGTGGCATCAAGTCCGCGCTCAGGAAAACTACGGGGAGGGTTGTTGGAATTAGCCCAATCATTGGCGGTAAGACAGTAAAAGGGCCAGCTGACAAATTGATGAAGGCAGTGGGAATCGAGGCGAGTGCATTTGGAGTAGCCGAATGTTACAGTGGCTTCTTGGATACGCTCATAATCGACCGCCTCGACAGGGAACTTGCACCAGAGATCAAGGCCATCGGGATTAAACCGATTGTGACGAACACGCTCATGAAAACAATGGCTGACAAAGTTCGTTTGGCGAAAGTTGCAATAAGTGAATTCCGTCGTTGAAAACTCGTTCACGTCAAGTGGGACGTGTGCATGCAATCGTCCCCTTGAACGTTCTCAAAAAATCGAAAGCACGACTTTCACCTATCCTTAGGCCGGCTGAGAGAGAGCAGTTAACTCTCGCTATGCTGAACGACGTTCTCTCCGCCTTGCGGATGGCGAAGCGGATTCATTCGGTAACGGTTGTTAGCGGCGATAAGAGCATGCGTAGAATCTGCAAGCGTCTCGGAGCTAGTTTTCTCTGGGAGGGGAGAAGACGTGGCCTCAACAGGGGGGTCAAATTAGCTGTTAGACACGCTCAGCAGAGAGGTGCCTCCTCCGTTCTTGTGATTCATTCGGATCTCCCGCTTCTCAAAGCACTGGAAGTTGACACGTTCCTTAAGCGATCCGAGGGATGCTCAGTGGCGCTTACACCATCCAAAGACCGTGATGGAACTAACGCCCTGCTCATGAGTCCACCACAGGTGATCCGACCAGTCTTTGGCAAAGACAGCTTCCGGAAACACCTGTCGCTCGCCAAGCAGAGAAAAGCTCGCAGCAAAGTGTTGCTGTTCAATGGCATTGGTTTCGACGTTGACACGCCAAGGGATGTCGTTGAGTTGATGCGTCGGCCGTTGCGGAATGAAACCGGACGAGTCCTACGGGCTTTTCGAAAACGGAGTTAGCGGTGCGCCGAAAGAGACTCAGGGCAAAGGAATTTAGAGGCAAGCGGGAGTGTTTGGGTGGGGTGTTTGAATTAGCATCACCTAGGGAAAGCCACGATAAAGTGCTCCAGCTTCTGGAGCAGCATACTAAGTGGTTTTCAGAATCAATTCCGCTGATTGCATCGGAGAACGTTCCCAGCCCCGCGGTTCGCGAAGCCATCATTTCAGACTTCGGGAATCGCTACGCGGAATAGGCAAGCCGATCAGGCTTCTGCCTCCGTAGGGATGGGTTGGAGAACGCGTATACGCGGGCTGCGTATACATAGACCAAGTTGAGCGGCTCTGCATAGACCTAGCAAAGGATCTATTCCGAGTCGAATTCGCGGACGTTAGGCCAGTCTCTGGAGTTTGCGCAAACCTCGTGGTCTACACCGCTTTCACAAACCCCGGCGACCGCATGCTCACTTTGGCTATACCAAACGGCGGCCACATCTCGAGTGGCCGCAAAGATTTCTCTGGAACTGCAGGCTCGGTCCACGGCTTGGAAGTGGAATACTTTCCCTTCGACCGCCATGAAATGAACATTGACGTCGATAAGGCAAAGCAGAAAATTGAGAAGATGACGAAGGAGGAGAATAAACCGCCCAAGCTTGGGATGTTCGGTGGGAGCCTCTTCCTCTTCCCCCAGCCCCTGAGGGAGCTAGCTGAGTCGTTACATAATGTTGGTGCGACGGTGGCTTATGACGCGGCTCACGTCGCTGGGCTCATTGCGGGAGGAATCTTCCAAGACCCGCTGAGGGAAGGTGCTGACGTAGTGTGCCTGAGCACCCACAAAACGCTCTTCGGCCCGCAGGGAGGGGCGGTACTCTCATTCGAGAAATACGCGGAGCAAATCAAGAAGGCAACGTTTCCATCGAACACGAGCAACCACCATCTGCATAACCTAGCCGGGAAAGCGGTTGCTTTCGCGGAAATGTTAGAGTTCGGAAAACAGTACGCTAAGCAAGTTGTGGCAAATGCCAAAGCCCTGGGTCAGGCGTTGCATGAACGCGGCCTTAACCTTCTGGGCGAGCACAAAGGTTTCACTGAAACGCACCAGATCGCCGTTGACGTAACCAAGTACGGCTTGGGTGGAGACATGGAGAGAGCACTTGAAAGCGCCAACATAATCGTCAATCGCCAACTCTTACCCGGGGACATTCAGGCGGGAAGGCATTACCAAAACCCAGGCGGCATCCGCATAGGCGCCTCGGAGATTACAAGGATCGGGATGAAGGAAAACCAAATGGTCGAAGTGGCTGAGCTAATCAAAAGAATCGTCATCGACAAGCAAGACCCCAAGAAAGTCAAGGCCGACGTGTTAGAGTTTAGAAAAGATTTTCAGAAGGTTCACTACTGCTTCGAGAGCGCAAAGAAAGCCTACGAGTACATCAAAGTACGCTAACAGGTGCTTATATAACGATGAATCCCAAAGTCACCGTCATAACCGGAGCGAGCAGCGGCATAGGGGCCGCACTAGCGAAGGAGCTGGGGGCTAGGGGCCACCAGTTGGTTATTGGAGCCCGTCGAGAAAAGGAACTGAAAGAAGTCGCAGCCCATACTGGAACTGACACGGTACCAGTTGTTGTCGATGTTACCCGACGGCGAGACATCGAACATTTACGTGATGTTGCAATTGAGAAATTCGGTCACGTTGATGTTTGGGTGAGCAATGCTGGCCGCGGCTCAGGGAAGACCGTAATGGAGTTGACGGAGGCGGAATTGGATGAGATGATTGCGGTTAACCTGAAATCCGCTTACTATGGGATGCAAACCATCGTTCCCCATTTTCAACAGAGGGGCGAGGGACACCTCATCAACGTATCCTCCTTCCTGGGCAGAGTTCCTTTGGCAACCTACCGGTCCGCGTATAACGCGGCCAAGGCGGGGGCGAATATGCTGACCACCAATTTGCGAATGGACTTGAGGGTCAAATATCCGGGGATTCATGTTTCACTAGTTCTAGCGGGGTTCGTTGATACCGATTTTCACAAAGTCGCAGCCACACCTTTCCCCGTAAAGGCGGGAACCCGCGTCGGCGAAGCGGTCGTTCAATCCGCAGAAGAGGTCGCGAAACAGATTGCATCCCTGATAGAGCATCCGGTCGCTGAACTCTACACCAACCCAGGCCAAAGGGATCTTACGGTGCGATACTATCAAGACGTAGGCGCATTCGAAGAACGAATGGCCCAAAGATAGTTCTCTTTAACTTAGGTGTTCGGCGAGGCTCATCATAATCGATGGTACAATCCTCAACCACAATTGCAACAGGCTTGCTCAAGAGCTAAACTTAGACGGCCATAGGAGGCTTATGTGGTTTCGATGCCGGTTCTGCGCCCAGGGGAAATGTACAGGGAGGTTGTTTTGGGGGATGGCAGGAAGGCTGTGCTGCGGTCTCCTGAGTGGGATGACCTAGACGACTTTCTAGGTTTGATAAACGAGTTAGTTGATGAACATGCCGACATTCTAAGAAGCACACACTCTACGCGGGGTGAGGAGGTTGATTGGTTAGCGGACCGGTTGACTGCCATAGAGAAGGGTAGCCTTATCGCATTAGTTGCCGAAGTAAACGGGAGAGTTGTTGCGAGCTCCGACGTCGCCCAGAGGACTCCGGAAAATCCGCAACACAACCATGTTGGGGTCCTTGGCATCGCCATACTGAAGACTGCCAGGGGGCTTGGGCTCGGAAAAGTGTTAATGGATTCACTCCTTGAACTCAGCAAAAAAGCAGGTTTGAAAATAATTATCCTAGACATGTTCGCCACTAACAGGGTGGCAAGGCGCCTATACGAAAAGGTCGGATTTGTAGAGGTCGGGAAGGTACCTAAGGCCATCAACCAACACGGAAAATACATTGATCTAATTCGTTTTGCCATCGAAATCTGAAAGCGGGATTGAGCATTATCTTCCGGCGTCTGCTATTTCCGAGTTGGACGTTCGGACCTTCAGGATTTTGAATCCTAATTGGACTGCGGGCCCTATTGCGAGAGCGGCTACCAGCGTTCCAAGCCATGCTGGCCCTCCTAGCATCCATCCCACGACGACCACGGTTACTTCTATAATTGTGCGTGCAATACGCACGCTAGTCTTCCCGAGGCGTGATAGCGCCAGCATCAAAGTGTCACGTGGCCCGGCCCCAGCGTTGACTCCTATGTAGATTGCAGTGGCAAACCCCATGATCAAAACCCCGAGGAGGAGGTATCCGAGTTGAACGAGGACGGAACCGGCGACTAGTGGAACGTAAGGTCTCAGGATATCGATCCATACACCGATGAAGATCATATTCGCAATTGTTCCCCAACCCAAGGGCTCCTTGAGGGCAACATCAATGAGAATTATGATGAATGCGACGCCAATATTGGATTCTCCAAGCGTTATTGGTAAGTGGTAGGTTAGAGCCATTTGCAGAACATCCCACGGATCCAAGCCAAGGCTCGCTTGAACAATCACATCGATCGCCACGCCGAATAGTAGAAAACCAATTTGAATAACAAAGAAGTCCCAGGCGAAGCGCCTCCAACCCAACCAATTGAACTGGAAGACTTTACCGTTCAAGGCCTGTAAATTCTAACACCCGCCCGCAGACAGATTCGTTTCCTTCGCTCCTTGGTTCAGCAACTCATTAATTTTGGTGTGGCATCATCGTGATTCCATACTCTTCGTATACATGTAGACGTCTCGGTGGAAGTGATCTTCTTGGGCCACCGGTTACGAGATGGTCCTCATTTAGTTTAGTCCAAACGATAGCATTCAGTACTGTTCTATTCTGTGGTCGTTTATCACGGCTCTTTCTTACCACCTAACTGGAGATCCTCGGTTATGAGCGGAAGTGAAACAAACCGGCGTGAGTTTCTACTCTAATGGGTCGGCCTGTTCGTAGTAGCCCTCGCCGTAGTCTCAATCTTCATTTCAATAACTAATCTGGTAGCTAACGTGCTGAGTTACAACTGCTACATTCCAGTCGTTTCAGGAATACTCGGCATACCCCCGCCTCCACCCACACCAGTCTCGAACCCCGTAACCGTCATAAATAGTACAAGGTTCACAAACGCTACAACGCCGAAAAGTGGTGTTATTCAGCAGCTGCCGCCATACGAATACTACTGCATGAATCCAATCATACCAGTCGCCGTTCTGACCTTCATGTTCAATCTACTCTCCTCGCTCGTCTTCATAGGCGTCGGGGCGTATATGATGCTAAACGGAAAGAAACGATAGTAATCTTGCTCGAAAACTCAATGAAAAAGGGAGGATTAGTTGCGCAAGTCGTCCAAGGTAAAGGTCAAATGGACGAATTAACCTAGGCATCATTGCTTGGGTCCCGAATGCCTCGATATTCACACGTTCTGCAAATTCAAGAAACTCAGGGTGCCGAAAAGCCTGAGTGGCTACGTGTGAAGTATCCCACCGGCCAGAACTATGAGAGAATTAGAGGCGTCCTTCGAAACCACAGCCTTCACTCAGTTTGCGAGGAAGCGCACTGCCCCAATGTGGCGGAATGCTGGGGTGGCGGGACAGCCACCTTCATGCTCATGGGCGACACTTGCACGCGGGGCTGCCGGTTTTGCATGGTTAAGAGCGGAAACCCGCATGGGTTACTGGACATTCTTGAGCCTGCAAACGTCGCCAAGACAATTGCCGATTTGGGTTTGAAGTACGTGGTGATAACCTCCGTAGATCGCGATGACCTTCCCGACGGAGGCGCAGGCCATTTCGCGTCAACGATCAAGGCCATCAAGCGGCAAGACCCTAACGTGATTACGGAAGTGTTGATTCCTGATTTCCAGGGGAATCTTAATGACGTGAAGAAAGTGGTCGACGCAGCCCCAGAAGTCATAGCCCACAACATTGAAACCACAGAACCGTTGTCGCCAAAACTTCGCGACCCGAGGGCAACATACAAGCGGTCCCTTGGGGTTCTCAAGGGAATCAAGAAATTAGATCCGACGGTTTATTCGAAATCGTCTATCATGCTAGGCCTAGGCGAGGCTGAGGGTGACCTCGTCAAGGCGATGAATGACCTAAGGGATGTTGATGTGGATATCCTGACCTTAGGCCAGTACCTTCGACCTTCCAAGGGCCATATTCCTGTCACCGAGTACGTTAGCCCGAAAACGTTTGAACACTACAAGGCTTTGGCTGAAGAGCTCGGATTCTTGTACGTAGCTTCAGGCCCGTTCGTTCGCAGCTCGTATAGAGCTGGTGAATTCTTCCTTGAAGCACTGATACGAAAGAAGAGACTACGTGCTCTGACTTGATTCTTGACAGCACTGGCGCAACATGGCTTCTTAATTTCGTTGCCAAAGGGCAAAGATTTACTAGTGCTGGTCCAACTTTCGAGTTCGTTTCCGCAACCTCACGAGGGGGTTAGAGTTTGAGCCTTGAGTTACTGCAGGTCATAAAACCAACAGGCGAGTACGTTGAGGAGATGGAGCCGGAAATCTCGAAAGACGAGTTGCGCCGGCTCTATCGGACAATGGTTCTCGCCAGATGTTTAGACATTCGTGGCCTTCAGTTACAGCGCTCGGGTAGAATCGGTTTCTTCATTGGCGGCTTCGGTCAGGAGGCGGCCCATGTTGGAAGCGCTTATGCGTTGGACCCTGAGGACTGGATTTTCCCCGCTTACAGGGAAATTGGTTCAATGCTTCTTCGGGGGATCACGCTCAAGCAGCTTCTGAACCATTACTTTGCTAACGCAGAGGATGTTCAGAAAGGGCGCCAGCTCACGAACCTGCTCGGCCTCAAATCCGTCAATTACGTTTCCGGCTCAGCACCAATCGCCACGCAGATCCCGCACGCTGTCGGTACAGCACTAGCCGCGAAGCTTAGGGGCGACCCGATTGTCACGATGACCTATTTCGGCGAAGGAGCCACATCTGAAAATGATTTCCACGCCGGTATGAACTTTGCAGGCGTCTTCAAAACACCGACGGTATTCTTCTGCCAGAACAACCATTGGGCGATCTCTCTCCCAGTAGAAAAGCAGACTGCCTCTGAAACCATAGCCATCAAAGCTCAAGCGTACGGCTTCGAAGGCATACGTGTTGACGGAAACGATATTCTAGCTGTTTACAGGACAACGAAGGAAGCTGTAGATAAGGCGCGAAAGGGTGGTGGACCAACGTTGATTGAGGCTGTTACTTACCGTATGGGGCCACACTCATCATCCGACGACCCGAAACGATACCGGGGTGAGGCGGAATTGGAAGAATGGCACAACCGCGACCCCCTCGTCAGGTTCCGAAGGTACCTAGAGAAAAAGAGACTCTGGAACGAGGCAGACGAGAAAAAGGCGCAGGAAGAAGTTAACTCGGAATTGGATGAAGCCATCTCTTACTCCGAGAAACTGCCACGGCCGGCATTGGAAACTCTCTTCACGGACGTCTACGAGGAAATGCCGTGGCACCTTGAGGAACAGCTTCGTGAACTTCGCGAAGAGAAAGGAGAGAACGCTTAACCCATGGCGCTTCTCAACATTGTTCAGGCTGTCAACCATACTCTTCGGGATGAGATGAAACGTAACGACAAGATCGTGATCCTAGGTGAGGATGTCGGAGTCAACGGCGGCGTCTTCCGCGCAACGGAAGGACTACTAAAGGAATTCGGGCCGAGCCGCGTCATAGACACACCGCTCACAGAATCCGGGATCATCGGCGTTTCAATCGGGATGGCGCTCTACGGGCTTAAGCCAGTACCAGAAATTCAGTTTATAGATTTCATTTACCCGGCCTTCGACCAAATTCAAAGCGAATTGTCCAAGTTCAGGTATCGGTCCGGGGGCCATTTCACAACACCCGTCGTGATTCGGACGCCTTACGGAGGTGGCATAAAGGGCAGTCACTACCATTCTCAAAGCACCGAAGCTTTCTTCATCCACACGCCAGGCCTCAAGGTAGTTATTCCCGCCACACCATACGACACAAAAGGACTTCTCACCTCAGCCCTGCGCGACCCTGACCCCGTCATGTTCCTCGAACCGAAGAAAATCTACCGAACAGTCCGCGGCGAAGTCCCCGACGACGAATACACAATCCCCATTGGCAAAGCGAACGTTACCCGCGAAGGAGACGACGTCGTAATCTTCGCCTACGGCGCGATGCTCCACGTTGCCATGGAAGCGGCTGAATTAGCCTCGCCTAAAGGAATCGGCGTTGAAGTGGTCGATATCAGAACCCTGCTGCCCTTCGATATTGAAACGATCCTGAGTTCCGTTAAGAAGACTGGCAGGGTAGTCATCTTGCACGAGGCTTGCAAGACCTGTGGGTTCGGCGCGGAGATTGCCGCGCAGATTGCTGAGCGAGGCCTCCTACATTTGGAAGCGCCTATCGTTCGCGTAACGGGTTTCGATGTCCCCTTCCCGTACGCTTTGGAAGAGGAATACATGCCTAACGCTAACCGCGTGCTGAACGCGATTGAGAAAGTTCACAACTTCTGAATGAACTCCGGGTTGATGTAAGATGGCCTTCGAATTCCGGCTCCCAGACATCGGCGAAGGAGTCGCTGAGGGAGAAGTTGTGAAATGGCTCGTGCAGGAAGGCGCCGACGTTAAGGAGAACCAACCGCTCGTCGAAATAATGACCGATAAGGTCAATGTGGAAATCCCTTCGCCGAGGAAAGGAACGATTCTAAAGCTCATGGCGAAGGAGGGTGGCACTGTTAAGGTCGGCGAAGTTCTTCTGGTAATTGGCGAAAAAGGGGAACAAGGTTCAGCGCCTACGGTAGTTTCACCAACCACTACAACCGCGAACATACCCGCAGGTGTCCCTGCTAAAGTCACCGCTCCTACTCCATCACCCACTCTGGTTGCAGTGGCCCCGAAGAAACCGCAAGAAATCCTTGCCACGCCAGCAACACGCAAGCTCGCTAGAGACATGGGAGTTGACCTTGGAACGGTTCAAGGGACCGGACCCGGCGGGAGAATCACAGACGACGATGTGAGGCGGTTCAAGGATGTGGGAAGAAGCGCTGCAGTAGCCATCACGGTTACCGGGCCGCGTGGCGTCGAAGAGCGTGTCCCGATACGGGGGATACGGCGGAAGGTTGCGGAACACATGGTCAAGTCGAGGGACAGCACCGCCCAAGTCACGCACGTGGACGAGGTCGACATGACTGAGGTCGTTCACTTGCGGGAGAAGGCTAAGGCTTCAGCCGACAAACAGGGAATAAAACTCACATACCTCCCATTCATCATCAAAGCCCTCGTATTGGCCCTGAAGAAGTACCCGTACCTCAACGCCAGCCTAGACGACGAGAAACAGGAGATTGTGCTCAAAAAGTACTACAATATTGGAATCGCCACCGACACCGATCAAGGCCTAGTAGTCCCAGTCGTGAGAGCAGCCGAACACAAATCGATTACGCAATTGGCAGAAGAAATCTCCAAGCTCAGCGAGAAAGCCCGTGCTGGACAGTTGACGTTAGATGAGATTCAGGGCAGCACGTTTACGG
>Ga0116127_1000387_pt1 | contig 42184 bp, 72 predicted proteins | sample June2015DPH_16_1_FD_89731 | JGI IMG/M metagenome (GOLD analysis project Ga0116127, IMG submission 89731) | Peatland microbial communities from SPRUCE experiment site at the Marcell Experimental Forest, Minnesota, USA - June2015DPH_16_100 | ecosystem: Environmental > Terrestrial > Soil > Wetlands... | reverse complement strand
GGTGGATTTACGTGTGGAAGCAAGCGCCCCTGTTGAAGTCTATATCGTGCAGGAATCAGACCTAGACAATTGGAAGGCCGGTGATTCTTATGAAGGCTGGAGCTTTCCTACGGCCAAAGCAACACGTGCTCAGTTGATCTTCCCAGCGGCTTTCGAGAAGGATTGGTACTTGGTATTGAGGAATCCGGGCGACAAGGTTGCCGGAGTCCATTATGAGCTATTTGATGTCTGATTACGCTTTGGCTTGGGTCCGCGCTTCCTTGGGTTTCGTGCGGCCTTGCGCTTGTAGGCATCCATGCGCTGCTTCAACTCATCGTGGGACACCGACAGCAGTTTGTCGAGTGTGCGCGTGAAGGCTTCGTACTCGGGGTTCGCCACCACCTTTATAGTCTACCATCCATGCACCTCGGAATACATCGCCCGTGGGTTGACCGCTCTGGTTCTAACATCGATGACAAGAAAGACGTCCGTCTTAACCTGACCCCATTGATGCGGCAGCAACAAACGGTCCGTAGTTACCCGCAAACTGGTCACCAGCTTATCGTCCTCCATGAGGCAAAAGAACGGGTCCTCATCGGCAGTAGCAGGGGAAGGCGGTAGATCGCTCTGGCGCTTCGGTATTTCCATGGCATCCAACAGGGTCTTGATCCTGTTGTCAAAGTCCCCTCCGTCCACAATCCAGTGACCCGGATTCTCTCGCCGAAGAAACAAGATATCCAAGGCACACACGACTGTATTCCGCTCTGAAGCCAGAGGAATGAACCGATAGCCGTGGTGGGCAAATTCTCCAGCCATGATCTCCGGCCCACCGCTTTTGGCCATTTGATTACTGAGAAGGTGGTGATTGGTCCACAACTCACGCAACTGTTTGTGAAACTCCTGTCGAATTCTGTGCTTCACAGCCGAATGCCCGCCACTTTGAGCGGAGGGCAGTTCTCCCCAATAGACCAAGCGAAACTCCATGTCCACCTCCGAGATGTCCCATGGGTCCGCCGTATGCGTATACACCTCACGCATCGGCAACTTCGATCTGGGACTCTCGGTCAAGTATGACGGCACCAGCGCTCCTTAGTAAACTATATTATTGCCCAATCGAGCCGAGAAGAGCGTTAACGCATTGTCAGACTGCTCTTAGAGGAACGGTTCCGCCATTAGGTCTGGTTTCACCGGCTTCATGCTCATCCGCAGTGAGGAACTCCTCAATAAACTTCGTAACCTTCGCCAAAGGTGCAGTTCCAAGCACATTCCAGATCGGCGGCCATGCCCTGAGCACATTAACAATTACATCCGGTCCGAACATCTTCAACTGTTCATATTCCTGCCGGCCCAGTGGATTCTCCACGTTCGTGCCGCGCGTCATGACCCAGTCTGCGAAGTCGTACCCGGAGCATTCCGGGGACATGAACTGGCTCACAAGAGGTTCAGTCAGTCGTTGGAGTTGAGGAATAAACTCAGGGGCGATGCCAGCATTGATCGCCGCCACAATGTTGGGATCGGTCGAAACGGGCTGGGCCTGAGGAACCGGTTGAGCCTGCGGGACTGGTTGCGGAACTGCCTGAGGAGTTCCCTGTCCGGTCTTGGCTACAGCGTTGTTGTGCGCCACATTTGCGGCGTACATGCCCATGATGTTGAACGCGGTCAGAAGCACTCGCCCGCCGACCTCCAATGCCTTGTCGCTCAAAAGAGCACTCCACCATGGCTGAGCTGGCTCTTTTCCTGAAATGGCCTCCCCCGATACGGTGTCAATAAGTTCCTTGGCCTGTTTGAATTCCTCAAGGAAAGACCGCGGTCCGGCAGTGGACGGATTCACAACGGCAGGCGGGGCACTGCTAAGCTTGTCGATGCGCTCGCGGAGGTACTGGTTGTCTTCGGCCAGGCGCTCCTGGGTTTCCTTTCGCATCGCCAGCAACTCGGCCTGCAACAGTTCGTTCTGCTTTGCGATGGCGGCGGCATATCCGTTGTCTTTCTGGCTCATGTTACTGAGCTTCTCGAATGCCCCAACCACTTCATTGATATTCATGCCCTTCCCCATGGCCTCGCGCATTTCCTTGTTGGTGTCTTTGACCATGTCCAGAGCGGCATCGTAGGCTTTGGCGACGATCGGATCGGGCTCTGAAGTCGCAGTGACCACAGCGGGCTTAGGCTCATTGGCCTTGTTTGTGAGGTGGGTAATAGTGGCCTTCATCTCGCCGATGTCCTGGGCCTGATCCACGACCTTGCCGACCAGTTCCGTGTTTACTTGTGCTGCTACCATTTCTTCCTCCTGTTCCTCTTCGTCTTCTTCGCCGGGGATTCGGATGCCGCGGCCTTTTAGTTCCTGAATGTAACTCTTGTTTACAGGATCGGCCATATCCAATTCATCGACCGGTACCTGTGCGGGAAACTCGCCATCACGAATAGAAAACTGGGTCGAGCAAATTGCTTCGTCTACGCCGAGTTCCTTCAGCCAGAGTGTGTAATCGCCCGATCCGAAACGTTCCAGCCAGCTTCTTTGCCATGGATCTTTAATCGGGCATGGTTCCTGTTCGAACACGAAGATGTGCCGTGCCAGCTTTTCTCCACTCGGAGAAAACTTCTGCCGGCGAACAGGCCAGTCCTGGTAAACAAACACGCGCACTCGCTCGATTTCATAGAGGGCAAGTTCGGCACCTTGCTCCTTGTCGCGGTTTCGGCCCGTCCGCACCGTGCCGAGCGTTCTCCAGTACGTGAAAAACTGGTCCGCAAGTTTTTCCTTGAAGAACTGGTGACGGGGCACCGGAAATTTGTATGTTCCCTCGGCTGCGTAGGCCATTCGCGTGCGCTGAATGACTCTGGGAGACACTGGAGATGCACCTGGGGACGGGCCACCGACCGATCTTACGGCCATGATTTCAACCCCTTGAAAGCATTCGGCATATTGCGCATTTCTGACTATATACTATACGCCGCACCGTTGCAAAGCACAACTGGCATCGTCCATGCTTGTCCCTGAAGGCAGGGAACACGCTCATGATGGAGACCGGGCACCGCCCACGTGCGGTGCCCCGCTTGCCAGACACGATGACCGGACTACAAGGCAGAACCGTCCATCCGGAACTCGGAGCCGTCCCCTTCCGCCTCGACTACGTTTCATCTATTCCCGACCAGCAGGTTGAAGCGACTATTCCGCGAATGAGGGACTATGCCCTTCTCAGTGCGCTTACCCCCGTGATTCGCGAGCAGCTCATGAAGGCATGGGCAATCGGAGACGGGGACTTCTTTGCCGGCATCCACAGATGGGTTAAATCGGTTCTTCGTTTCCGCGAAGACGAAGATACTGTCGAGCAGCTCGATACTCCCGATCATGCCGAGACGATCGAAGTCCTCATCCCGCCCATGGACCTCGCAACTGCCGTTGAATCGGGCATCGCGCCGGCCGAGGATTGCGACGGCTACGCGATGTACGTGGCTTCGCTGTTGTGCGCTGCGGGCATCCCCTGTAACTTCGTTGCCGTTGCGGCGGATCCGGCAGATCCGAGCCGTTTCTCTCATGTGTACGTCGCGGCGTACCCGAGTCCCGATGTGCGAATACCCATGGACGCCTCGCACGGGGAGTTCGCAGGCTGGGAATGTCCCAACCGATTCGGCAAACGCAAGGAGTGGCCTGTGCAGGCGAGCCAGTCTTTTCGTTTCTGGCCCACAATGCTTGTGCTCGCGATGCTCGGCGGCGCCACTTATCTGGCGGTGAGGAACTAACCATGATTGTTCCGGTCAGCGCACCACTTCCGAAAGCGAACGGGATTATTTACCGGTCGGCCGCCAAAGGCATGGGGCAGAATGACGATGGAGGATATTTCGGCAGTACCGGTGACGGATCTTACACTGATCTACCGGTTGCGTCTCTTCCAAGTACGAGCACCCTCACATTCCCGCCTATCGCTCCGACAGATACCGGTGCTGTGAGCCCCATTCAGGGCACGATTAACCTTGTGCCGCCGTCAGGTTCGAGTTCTTCCGGCGCGAACAATAGCAACCTGAGTGCGAGCACCATTAATACACTCGTGACCGCCGGCACGCAAATCGGCAAGACGCTGGCGGCCGAGGCTGCGCCGCAAGGATCACAGCTTCTCTACAATGCTCAAGGCCAGTTGGTGTCGGCCACCTCCATTCCGAGTTCATTGCTGACCAGTGCGACATCCAGCATCACCTCGATGCTGCCATGGCTGTTGATTGCTGCGGCTGTGGCCTTTGTGCTGGAGAGCAGCAGGAAATGAATTTTATGCTGGCGCTTGTCTCGGATTCGGTTCACAACTTCAACTCGGGAGCGTGCGACGCGATGAAGAAAGCAAAAAAGAACGCAAGGTCCAAAACGGTGCTGGTGCGCGTGCCGCGTAGCAAAGTGGTGATCGACGGCGCCGGCAACGTGAAGATCAAGATGCCGCGCCGGCGCCGCGCAAAAGCAAACCCACGCCGAGAGACCTTAACAAAGGTTAAAAAACGTCATGTTCTGGAAGAGCGTCGTAAACGCGCTGACGATCTTGGTCTGACTGGAATGACGCGTTCCTTGTACATGAAATACGGTCGATATTAAATGTTCGTCCCCACAATACGCACGCCTCCGCAAGCTCCGGTTCATCCGGCAATACTGAGGCGTGCCTTGCGCGGACTCGGTCAGGTTGCATGCACGCCCGGTGCAACAGGCTATCCTCCCGTTCAACTTCAACTCTGGAGCGTGCGCGCGATGAAAAAGTGTAAAAAGAACGCCAGGTCCAAAACGGTGCTTGTGCGCGTGCCGCGCAGCAAGGTCGTGATCGGCCCCGGTGGCGTCGTGAAGATCCGTGTGCCCCGCCGGCGCCGTGCGAAACCGAATCCGCCACGCCGCCGGAAGCCCGTAGCGCGAACGAACAGGCGCCGAACCATCGCACGAAAGCCGAGGAGAGCGGCAACAAATCGGCGTAATCCCTACGCTCCGGATACGTGGCAAATTGAGTACCGAAAAAGTCCGGGAGATTGGCGGATTGCCGGACAGGCTGAAGGCAGGACTGCTGTTGCGGCTATTCGCAATTTCAAGAAAGAAGGCTGGGCCGCTGCCGAATTCCGAGGTGTCAAACTCAGGGCTCGGCGGCTAGCTTAGAAGATGAGGATTTCAATCGCCAAGGTGATAGATTTCACATCATGTTCGTAGCCACCAGACGCATGCGTCCATTACCTCCGGTTCATCCGGTAATCATCGGGCGTGCCTTGCGCGGACTCGGTCAGGTTGCATGCACGCCCGGTGCAACAGGCTATCCTCCATCGAACAGTCCCTGGGTTAACTTCGGCACGACATCGGTCGGTGGAACCGCCAGTGCTATTGCGAGTGCTCCGACGTCGGAGAGCGATTGCGCGAGCGGTTCGTTCGTGTCAAGTACTTCAACTCAGCAGACGGCGGCCAAAACAGGATCGATGGTTTCGGGAGCGTCGAGTGTTGGAGCGAGTCTGCTTGCACTGAGTCCCGTGACAGGGCCGGCCGCACCGTTTGTAGCAATTGCAGGCGCGCTGGCCGCATTTGCGACAGGCGTTCTTCATATCGGCCAGGGCTGCGGGGCTACCTGCATTAATGCGACCGAAGTGGCGAACTACACCGAATGCATCATGGCCGCGAACCTGAACACGTACATGAACACGCCGGCGCCGCGGTACGCCAGTGCTCAGGCCGCAGCGCTGGCAGTGTTTAACTCAGCCTGGCAATACCTTGTCCAGGGATGCGGAGAGGTCGGAGGATCGGCAGGAAGCAATTGCGTGAGCCAGCGGAACCGCGGCGGCGAATACGATGACTGGGCCTCGTTCTATGATCCGATCAATAACGATCCCTGCGTCATCGCCGATCCCACTCCTGTGGATGCTGTGACCGGTGCGACCACAACGGTTGAGGGCGCAGTATCTTCGGCTACAAACGCAATCACTTCGACGCTGAGCGGAATTCTCGGGACATCGTCTTCTTCCTCGATCCTGCTGCCGCTGATTATTATTGCCGGCGTGGCCCTTCTGCTTGGAGGTGGACTGTGAGAGTCGGAATGGGTCAGATCACCATTCAGAACAGCGTCGGACAGCAAAACGCTCAGAAGCAGGCATGCCAGGCGGCCGGCAGTCAGTGGGTCACCGATCCCAATCCCAATTTGAGCCCGGAAGAGATTGCAGCAGGCATGCAACCCGGCATGTGCGTTCCTGCGGGCGTGAATCCTGCGAGTGTCCAGTTCGCACATCTGACCGGACCGGTTCCGCCACCGCCCGCGACTACAGCGCTCGCCGCCGCCGCGCCGGCTTTGGCGACTCCGCCGACGATGATTGCCCCGAGCACGACTTCACTTCCACCTCAGGTTATCAACGGTCCGATGCCCAGCGTCGTAACGCCGCCGGCCCGGTCCATATTTGTGCCGGCTCTCGAGTGCCGCTCATTCGATGTCGCAGTGAATAACAACAAAGCATTTGCGGCTTTGGCCCTGATCGGCATCTTTGCGATCTTCGGAGGGTTCCGATGAAACCTCAGGACTTCACATGGATGCAGCGATGTGTACCGATGCCGCAAAGCTGTCCAAATATCGACTGGTTCTGGGCTCTCGCCGCAGGCCTCGGCCTGGTTCTGATCTGGAAGCAGGATCGGAAAGAGAGGAACCAATGAATGTGGGACATCGAGTACTTCTGCCAGCTTTGCGGGAAGTGGCTCGCGTTAAACTCCCCGTCGTTTGCGGATCCCAATCAGGCCATCCTGACGGCCGCGAATCTCTGGCGCCCGAATCGTCCCACTCGCGTAGTGGACGACTGGAACAACATCGTGTGGCCGCCACCGGGGGTGTAGCATGCATGTGAATCGTCACGGTCCAATCTCGGTGAGCATGACGCGCCGCGGCGTCGGTCAGGATTACAGCAGTCTGCCTACTCTTCCGATCGATAATCCGACGCCCACGTTCTACCCGATTGCAACTACCCCGAGCACCCCGGTAGACCTGAACGCTCTGCAGGGCCAGGTAAATGCCACGGCGGATGTCGTGTCGAGCATTCTCGCCAGCAGCCCCTCGGTGCAAACTACGGGCGGAATTGCCACGGCCAGCCCGAGTAACACGGGCATTTATCTGGTTATTGGGCTCGTGGCGTGTCTTGCCTTGTTTGGAGCGGTGAAATGAAGACGCTCTACCAGGTGCTGCAGGTTGCTCCCGACGCGAGTCCGGATATTATCCGCATGGCTCACCGGGTCCTTGCAGCTCGGTTTCATCCCGACAATCTGCAAACCGGTAATTCGCAGGCGTTCCGGGAAGTCAACGAAGCATTTGAAGTTCTGAAGAACGCCGGAGACCGGGCGCACTACGATGCCGAGATGACGGGCTTTGTGCCACAGGAACAACCTCGACAGCAGTGCCCGGGTCCCAATCACGCCACGCCGCCGGCAGGAGTCCCCATCGACAAGATTCTGGTGGACTATGCTGCGAACGTCGCACGAGGATATGTCAGACACATCCAGGGCGCCGACCGCATTATCGAGCGGCTGAAGCCTGACATGCTCGAAACCATTCGAGCCGGCATGAGCCACTTACAGAAGCGGTTCGGAGGCAGGACGCGATGAGAATACCGATCCAGCCACGGCTCGGCATGGGACAGACCTCCAGTGTTGCGCCCTTCGGATCCAGTTGTGGTTCTCTGGACGCGATGCTCGGAATGTGCGTCAATCAGTGCGGCATTCTGGATACGTTTTTCGGTACATGCAGTCCAACTTTGCAGACGGCTTCCGGTGCAGCGCCTGCCAACATAACCCCACCAGCACCGGTGGCTGGCACTTCGGCCATGATCAACTACAATCCCGATATTCAGGGTGGCCAAATACAAGGCGGGGCGACCGAGTTGCAGATAGCAAATCAGGCTGCCGCGGCACAAGCATCAGGATCGGGTGGAGGAACTCCTGCAGCGACCCCGGACGCGACCCCTCCATCAACCTGCAGCGGCCTGAGCCTTCCTTTGGGCGGATGTATCAGCATGACCGACATTGTGCTCGGTGCAATTATTGGAACGCTCGTTCTGGTAGTGGCAGTCAAATGAGGAGGATCTTATGAGAGTCCATCCACGCGCACTCGGCACGTACGTCCCGGCCCACTTCAATGAGCCGATGAATCCGTTTTACCGCGGCGATGGAACTGTCGTAGTGAACGGCATGGGCCTGTATGTTCCGGCGCCATTCAATGAACCGTGGAATCCGATCGTTTCGCAGAAGGGCATGGGCTGCCTCGGGTGCGCCGGCCTTGGGCAGACGAGCAGCGATCTGACCATCGGTGGCGTCGATCTGACCAGTGCATGGGCTTCATTGACCTCATACACTGTTGCCGGCATCCCCGTAATTTACATTGCGCTCGCCGGCGGCGCCGTGCTTCTCCTGATGTCGTCCGGCGGGAAGACGCGCACATTGCGCAAGGCAGCAATTTACAAAGCCCAGGACGCTTACAAAACTCAGGTCGCAAGCATCAAGCAAAGGTATCCCGGTCTGACTGCCAGAGCCCAGAGAGCTTTGGCGAAGGCCTCATCGTGAAAGGACAAAACACCATGAAACGACTTCTCGCATTTCTCGCAATCGCTTCGGTCCTCGCCTTTGGACAGCAGACCGCAAACATGACGGCGCCCACGCCGAACCCGGCCCAGAACGTCTCGGCATATCCTGTTGGGACTTCGGGCTCGGGTTATGCCTGTTACTGGATTGTCACGAACTTCGTTGCAGGCTCCGTCGTTCAGCCTGTGCCCGGCTGCAGCTCGACGCTGAACGCCACGCTGAGCGGTAGCAATTACCAGCAACTGACATGGACGGCGGCGGTCGGCTTTGGCATCACTTACGATGTGCTGAAAACGACTACGGCGGCCTTCCCGGTGCAGGGCGCTACCGATGCTCTTGCGACAGGCCTCACAACCACTTCGTATCAGGATCAGGGCGGTTCACTGTCTCCATATACCATCGCCCAAGCGCCGAGTCCGGCTTCAGGATATTGTCGAGTGAACAACTGGGACTTCACTCCCTTTCCGGCAATCGAGTGCATCAGCAATATGATCGCGTTCCTGAGTCAGGTTCCTCTTGCCGATGGAAACCTCGGCTTGCAGGCGCACGGCGCCGGAACGAACATCGGCGTCGAGCTGAAAGGCAAGGGCACGGGTCCGCTGATCTGGGATGGCCAGAAAATCGCAGATTCCACGGGTGCGATACCGGGACTCCTTTATTCGATCGAAGCAAACCCGAGCCTGGCCCAGGTGAACGCCGGTTTCACGCTGGTGGCGGCAAACGCTGCCCAGACGCTGAAAGTCACGCATGTGCTGTTGACGTCGGTGGGTGGCACGACTGGCGCGTGCACGGGCGTGTTGATCGAGGACACCAACAGCAGTCCGGTTGTGGCACTTACGGCATTAGCTGCAGCCCTCACTTCGGGCACGCCAGTCGATGAGACCATTGGGAGCGTCACTCCCGGCGCCGGCTTCGCTCCCGCCACGTTGACTGCAGGAAAGGGCATCCAGATCATCAAGGATGGCTCGACCGCCTGCACTACGGCCACAAGCTACAACGTGATTGTGTTTTACAAGGTAAACAGCTAAAGCGAGAACCCCATGCTTCTTTTGGTCCTGTTGTTGCTTTTGATCTTCGGCTTCGGCGGCGGTTACTGGGGACACCGTCAGTGGGGTCCGCCAGGTGGTTTGGGGATCGGCCTCGGCACGATCCTGATAATTGTGCTGATCGTCTGGTTACTAGGAGGATTGCGGTACTGAACACACCATGCCTTCCATGACAGATATTCTGGCTCTCGGCAATCTCGGCATCGGCAGCGTCCTGGCGGTGTTTGTGATTCTGCTCTGGCGTAACGACCAGAAAAACTGGGGTTCGCGGTTTCGCGAGGATCGCGACAAGGTTGAAGCCAGGCTTATTGAAAGCCGCAGGGAATCTGACGAAAGGTACATTGCCACACGGCGGGAATCGGAGGAACGCTACGCTGAACTGGCCAAGGATTTCCGCGAAATCATCACGGCGAACACCAAGGCACTCACAGAAGTCCAGACCATCCTCGCAAGGGGCTATTGCCCTTACGCAGAGGAACTGACCCGCCAGGGGCTCGCTCGCGGATCGGTGCACATAAAACACGAGTAACTGCTTTATGGCGAAGACGCGCAAAAACATGTTCGGCTGGCTGACGAAGAAGAAGACGACGTACCATACTCGGCTTGTTCCAGTGGGCATGTCCGCGCATTCGAAGCCATCTGCGCATCGACGATCTTACAAGACTGCGGAGCCGGTCGAGGGCAAAGCGCACACGCGCGCCATGAAGCAAGCCGAGGCGAACCTGGAAGATGCTCACCGCCACATCGGAATCCTGCTCACCGAGGGCAGTCCTCAACAGAAGAAAGAAGCCCGCGAGATTATCTCGCAATACGAAGAGGAGTTGCGTGCCGTGAAAGCTCACCGTAATCCTCCCAAACGGAATCCTGGACTCACCGGAAAGTTCGAGCGATGCGTTGCGGCCGTGAAAGCCCGCAGCGGCGCCTACGATCCCAAAGCAGTCTGCGCGTCTGAAGAACGGCGCCTGTATGGACAGAAGGCTTTGACGGAGGCCTCCATGGCTGGAAAGAAGAGAGCCGCGCGGAAACGGGCAGGGAAGAATCCAGATAGTTATCTGGCGCAAGCCTTTGAAGTTGAACCGGGCATGGTCGTCACTGAGCCCGATGGCTTCATGTGGACAGTGACCAGCCGCACGTTTGACAACGGAAAATACAGGTTCGTTTTGACTCCGGTGTTTCCATCTATGACCGCTCGCGGGCCAGTCAAAAAGGCTCTCAAGCGTACTGCGTTCTTGCGCGTCGTGAAAAACCCCAAGGTGAAGATCGGCTCACGCACAGTCAACGTATCCCGCAGGGGGGCCAAAGCGATCCGCCGTCTGGTCGAGCACGATAAGCTGAAACCCCGCAAGCGCAACGCGAAAGCGACGAAGCCCGGACTCGATCCGATACTGGTCGCAAGTTCTCTGGGTGGGCCGGCCGGCCCCCTTGTAGCACGCTACCTGACCAACCCGAAACGCGGCAAGCGTAACCCGGAAAACGATGCGGAAAAGATGTACGAGTTGTTCCACGGCAAGCCCGCAGATAACGTCGTGGACTATGAAACCCCTGAGCATACCCATTTCGTGCTCTGGTGCGTTGGGGACCTCGCGTGCTTGCGCGTCACCACAATCTACGGCGAAAAGAAAGAGCTCGGCGTTGCACCCATTCCGCCTGGTGACAAGTATCCCGATCCTTCGGCATTGCCGATTACTCAGCGCATCGTAGTTGCCGCAAACGAAGATGGTACGCAGCTATTCTTCGTCTCGGGAGATCAGTCGCTCGACCTCAAATCTCTCGGCATGACCAAAGCCGATGAGCGAGACAACATGCTCATTGGCGTGCTCACGGCGATTGTCTACCAGACGCGTAAAGGATTCGACGAATTCGAGTTAACCAACTATACCCACAAGCTGGGTGAGGAGACCGGCATGCAACCGGTTTTGATCTACCATCCCCGCTCGGAAACCATGGAAGTCAGCGGCGGGCAGTACCGGCTGAAAGCTCCGGGAATAATCAACTGAAAAGGAGAAGACCATGATTACAACAAGTTATCTCAACGTCCCCGGTAACGCGGCTCCGACTGCTGCCCAGGCTGCCAATTTGAACAGTCTGGTGGTATCAGTCACTGCGACTGCGGACGCCGATGTGTCCATCGAAATTACGCACAACTGGGGACTGAGTGCCGCTCAGCTCGCAGAGTTGCAGCCGTGGGTGTTCAAAGAAAACCTCACCGCTGCGCTGGCCTCGGCATTGCTTTCCGGATGGGCCGTGGCATGGACTGACGGCAATAACGTCACGGTTACCAAGGCCACGACTGGGGGAAGCGGAAATGCAGCTCCCCAGGTTGCTTTCGTGCTGCTGAGACCGCATACGATCATTCAGTAGTTTGCCGAGGAGGTAAGCCACATGGTGACATTGACCAAACGCCGGGTGGTAGGGAATCCCCGGCACCGATCTTCGGTTTCCCGGAATGCCGGGAGATCTTTCGCCAGGCGCAGGAAAGCCGTCGCACGCCACAGCAAGGCGGTCAGGGCTAACACGCGCCGCCGGCACACCAGTAATCCGGCGTTGCTGACGCTGGGGAAACTGGCCACTCTGAACCCCAGAAAAAGGAGAATAACCACTATGCCCAAACCCAAGCGGAGACGGCGTGCGGTTGCTCGTACACGTCACGCAATCGCCAGCAACGCCCGCCGTCGTCGTGCGACCAGCAATCCGCATCGCCGGCGCCGTCGCAATCCCGGTACTCGCATTGTTGTGGTGCCGCGCCGGATGAATGCCCACCGCGGGCGCCGCGCCACACGCAACCCGATGATCCTTGGTCAGCAGATGAACGCAGGCCGGATCACGAAAGTTGTTGCCGGCGTCATTGTCGGTGTTGGTGTCGTCAAGATGGGAGTTCCCATGCTCCCGTCGACGGTGACCAGTTCACCCATATTCCAGTTTGCCTCAGCCGTCGCCGTTGCAATCGCGGCAGGATGGGCGGCTGGCAAAGTCTCGCCGGATCTCGGCGGTTCCGTTTTGATCGGCGGACTTGCCGAGGCTGCCAGCATGGGTCTGGATAACTTCCTGCCCATCCAGCAGTACACCGGATTGAGTGGCATGGGCACGTATGTGCCGGCCTCTTTCCCGTTGCCGAATAACCCGATCCCTCAGACCGGCGGCGGTATGGGGATGCCCACGCGAGCCTACAACTCGCCGTATCGGAGGGCAGCGGCGTAGGGTGTGACCTATGACGATCTGCACAGGAGGAGACAATAACATGGCACAACCTCAAAACCCGACGCCCGCTCCGGCCGCGAATCCCCAGGCCTATCAGAATGCGATGAACGAACAGCAGGCGTTCGTTTACTCGGCGTTCAAGGGCCAGCCGTATATCGTCGACCAGCTCGATATTCAGGATGAGCCGGTCTACGACCGCACCGCATTCAACCCCGGTGGCACCGTGACCCAGTTGACCAGCCAGTGGTTTGTCAATGTCGGATCGAATGCCCCCACCAAGGGCCTTGCTGACACCAATCTTCAGCAGCCCCAGCAGTTGCCCGTTCCCGAAGCCATGGCCGTTTTCGGAATTCGCCTGGTGCCGAGCGAAAACATCCTCGGTTCCGACTGGGAGAACCTGCTCAATACGCAGGTGTTCCAATTCTGGTTGAATCAGAAGGCGTACAACACGGGTAACATCCGGCACTATGCCGCCGGCATGGGCACCTACGCTGTGACCACGCGGACCGCAGAGTCCTGGTACACCAATGGCTTCCCGTCTCTGACGAGCGGTCATTTGCTCCAGTTGCCGCTGGTAATTACCAACCTGCTGTCTTTCAAGGGATGGCTGGTAGCCAACAATCCCCTGGTTCTCAATCCGGCAGGCACCGGCCTGCTGTTCCTTTGCGAGCTGGTCGGATTGCACGCCAGGGCCGTCCAGTAACCTTGTGAGCCGGGGCGGTTCTGCTTCTTACCGTCCATGGTTCAGAACTGGATATACCGGAGACGCCGATTGTTCGACCCGGAACGGAGTCTCCGGTACTTTTCGGAAAGTGTTACCGGGTAACTTTCATGTTGGCGCTTTTCTGGCCTTCGTGATAACATGAGCGGTCGAGCGTGCGCGCTATGAACAATACCACTTCCAGACCGCGGATCGCCGCCTATTCTCTATGCTATATGGAGGGAGCCTTGCTGGCGGCGAACATCCGCCGTATGTACGGCCTCATTGACGAGTTTCGCGTTGTCATTGGCGCGGCCAATGCGGGCTCCTGCTACCGTCCGCCCATTGACAACACGTCTGCAGCATTCCTCAAAGCAATCCCCGATCCCGAGCACAAGATCCACATCGTAAGTTCCGAGGCCGCGTGGCTATCCAAGGAGATTATGGCTCGCGTGGCCACCAATGGTCTCAAGGCAGACATTCTCCTCCATCTGGACGCGGACGAATTCTGGCGCATCCCCGCTTTTAAGGCTGCCGTAAACGATCTGGCGAACGGCACGATGGATCGCATACGCGTTCCCCACATCATTTACTTTGGCGACTGTCAACATATGGAGGTTTCTATCGACGGACACTCTCCACTGTTCTGTCCGGTCCGCCTGATGAAGATGAAGCCGGATTGCATTATTAAGCATCTTGGTGCCGGCTTTACGGATACATCAGGGCGCATGGTCGGAACTGAAGCAACGGTCTTGTCACAAGCACCCCTGTGGCACTTTGCCTGGATCGGCGACAAGCGGGTACTACGGAAGCTGGCGTATTACACCACGGCAAGGCACCTCAATCTGTTCAGCGCGGTTCAATGGAAGCAGGCGAAGGCGCGTAACTGGAACACTGGCTCGGAAACGTTTCTTACTAACATCGGTCCTGTGGCAGTTGTGCCGTGTTCGGCGAGCCTTGTTGCCCCGCCTGACATTCAGCAAACTGTGCTTGAAGCAGTCGGAGACGCGAAGGTTACCGGGTAACTTTCCATGAGACACTCAAAGACTATCAGACTCACAGTGCTATGCTCCCTCCTGCTATGGATGGTGGGCTGTCACCCGCCGCAGTTCGATCAGCACGTGAAGTGCGATGACGGGTACGAGGCAAACAAGGTATTCGTGTACAGCTCGACGGTGTTTCCAGGGTTTCTTGCAATCAGTTGGCAAGGGCCGAATTACGACCCGCAACACTGGCGCCAGACCATCACGGGGCTATGGCGGTCAGGTGAGGGTTGTACTATCGACGCGGCGCATTGAGGGCTTATGGCACAATCATCATCACAGGGCTGCTTCGAACTGCCGCGTGAGTACCTGTTCACAGGTCCCGTCATGGCCTCAAGCCAACTTATCAATAACCTGTCGAAACAATTACTCGACGATGGGGACTTCTCGCTGGATGAGATAGTGGCGCCCGCAGGCGGCTACACCTTTCAGGTGTGCGATGTCGCGCGCATCGTGTTCCAGGCCGGCTTCATCCCTCCGGATGACTTCGTGATCGATCCGGCAATGCAGTATCCTCGCGGGGCGATCATTCTGATTAACGTCCAGAACAGCGCCGTGGTCGGCTTCAGCCCACAATTGTTATTCCGAGGGCGCGTGCGCATGGACACACGAAAGGGAGGCAATCAGTTTCTGCAGGGACGTTGCAAGGAAGATCCCAAAACGTACTACCTGAACACGATTGTTCCCGGCGCGAACCAGACTCTTGAGAATCAGATTGTGGACATCGACCGGGATGCGGAGTTCATGCTCCGACAGGTGTTTGTGATTGGCTCCGGGATCTCGGTGCAGTTCGCCGATCCCAATGGCGTCTTTGTGCAGGATGTTCCAGTTCCCTCGCAGTACTTCGGGCGTGCTTATCATCCGCAGATTGGCTATCCGCCGCATTCGCGCATTCTGGTCAACGTGCAGGATACTTCGGGAGATCCGAACAACACGGCGCAGATCCTGTTTGTGGGGGTGAATAGATACCGTGTGGAATAGCTATGGCAACTACGTCCTGAACGGCATCCCCTATGCCTGCCCGCTACCGGGATTCACGGATCTGCCGTTCGACTACGTCTTCGAATTGCCGGTCGTGAATGGAGTGGCGTTGCCGCATGCGTCAAGCGTAACGCTGAACACGTTCACGGATCAGGGATCGGCGTTCCTCGCCTACGGGCTCGAATTGCCGCCCTACGAAGCCGCCGAAGGGCTGTACGGCTATAAGGCGCTTGTTCAAATATATTTGAACGATGAGGCCACGTCGATCGGGGCACTGGGCACTGCGGCGGCGTTTTCGAATCAATCAAGCCCTTTGCCGGTGTTCCCGCGCAAGTTCCTCGCGCCCGGTACGCTATTGCAGATCGTGGTCACAAGTCTGGAGACGATCACAGATTATGCGAACTTCGCGATTGTGTTCAGGGGCCTGAAGAGAATGCAGACGGGAGGGAACTCATGAGCACGTTTGCCGAGTACCAGACTCCTCCCGGCTATCGCGACACGCCGTTCATCTACGTGTACGATCCCAATGTGCTTACCGGGGTATCCACATTCACGGCCGATGGCAATAACCAGCTTGTGTCGACGCAGGGCTTCCAGAATCTCAGCGTCCGCTTGTTGTATGGCGAGCAGTTTCTCCTGAGACGTGTCAATCCATCGTTTTTGTCGGTCGGTCCGCAACTCGTTTCCGATCCTCCGGGAGGTCTGAAACTCCGCGATGCTTTGACGCGTGACCGGTTCTCGAATCCGCGGCCACTCACAGCCACAGCCTATGACATCACAGGCTATCCGATGAACTGCGATCTCCCCATCGGTCCCGAAATGCAATGGCCCACAAACAGCCAGATCCTGTTCGACCTGTACGGACTCAAACTCAGATACAACGTGCAGGTTCCGGGAGCGGATCCGAACACGGTTCCCCTTTCGCAATTGCTGTTTCAGGGAGTTCGCCGTTTCCCGAATCCGGCGCCAGATAACAGAATTCTGCGCCAGGGGTGGGAGCACCGGTATTACGTTTATCCTTTGGTAATTCCGATCAACTGGACATACTGGAAAGGTGGGCTGGCGCCGAATGGCCAGAGTCAGCCTGTTCGCTTCACGGTGAACATCCAGAACTGGGATTTCGAGCTACTTGAAATCAGAACGTACAACGATTTCATCCCACATGGCTGCAGTACACTTGCGGCGGTCGAATGCGCACGGGTAATCCTGTATGACTGGTCGCTCACGGCGCTTATGAATGCCCCGGTGAACCTGAATGCTATCAACTCCGTGTTGACTACCGCGCCGCAGGGAGGCATGTATGCGCCGGGCAACTTCGCTGGCTCTGGTGCGATCTGCCCTTCCCTGCTGTACCCGAATCGTAGTAATATCACGCTGGACGTGTACAGCATGTTGAACCAGGACAATAAACTCACCAACTCGATTACGATCCTGTTTGTTGGGAGAAGGCGGTGGACCACATGAACCCCAACACGGTGTCTGTCATTGACGCCTTCACTGTGGATGGGTCCATGCTCTATCAGAGCCCCGATCCGCGGCCCTTCGCAGTCCACCGTTTGGACGTCCTTCGCGAGGCACAGGCATTCGTTCCGAGGCAATACGTTACTCCTCAGGTGAATCAGACACCTATCTCCAACGGGGACGCGGCGTACTTTCAGGTGCGCGTCCCGCTCGGGACAATACTGTGGGGCATTCTGTTCTACGACGGCGGCGCCAGTGCGGATGAAGTGTTCCAGATTTACGAAACGCGTGGGCGCAAGCTTCTTTCGGAGCCGTGCAACCCCATTCAGACCATTGGCAATAGCAGTGCCGGCCCGCGGGTGACGTTGCTTGTGGAGCCTTTCGTGGTGGCATCCACGGGAGAACTTAATGTGGAGATTTACAAGGGGCAGTCCACGGATCTTTCGAGTGTCACTTTTCCGGCGCAACTTGTGTTGCTGTGCGGCGAGCCTACTGACAGGAGTGACCAGTGTCCCAACCCGTAGATTCGATCCTCGTTCTGTTGTTGGCGCTTTTCTTGGCATGCTGCGTTGGGCTTTTCTCGGCATGCTGCGTCGGTCTGGTGCGGAGCGTGCGCGCGATGGGCCGTGAACAGTTAAGGCTGCTAGGTTGGCTCATTCGAGCGCTGCTGGCGCTTCCATTTGTGTACATGCAGTCATTCTGCGGAACAGTCAACGCACGGCTTGCTGGTGTGACGGTCATCTGTCAATATGGCATCGCCCATACTCCCCTGAATGGGTATATGGTCAAGTCGGCAGTCGATCAGTACCCGCAATCGTGCGGCGTTTCCATGGATCGCGCATGGGAAGTCCTTATATGGCATGTCCAGAGTGCGAACGCTCAACGATTGAATGCCATCGCAACAGCGGAGAAGAGCGGCAACGAAGGATAAATATGAGCCAGTGCATCACCATTCCCGATCCATCGTCCAACATCCAGCCGCCGGCAGCTCTGGTGAATGCGCGCCTGACACCAAACCTCGACCAGATGGTCAAGCAGCATGAGAACGTCTGGACTCCGGATACAATGGCCTTGTACAAGGACTATTCGGACGCCCAGAAAGTGATCCGGGCGATGCGCAAGTCGGCCGCCCCGGAGCCCTCGCGGATGCCCGATCAGGGCACCCGGCTGAATCGCCTCGCGACTCTCCAAATAACCGCCCCCATGCTTGCGGCATTGCCTGCCACGTTCCCAGTTCCCTTCACCCAGATCAACGGCCCATGGCGAGTGCCGGCCGGCTATTTTGGCTGGATCAACTACGTTGCCTGTGAGTTCTCCGGTCAGGGGTTCAATGAGGGATCCGGCAACCTCATTTTCGCCCTGGGAGTGCAGAACTACTTCTATTACGGCTACGGCAACATCACCGCCACTCTGGGTTCGCGCACGGCCGGTCTATGGTCAATTGAGGGCGGCCTCCCGTTGGTGGCAAATCAGTACATCCAGTGGTATGTCACCCTTAACAATCCCGCAGTGCAGCCGGGCGGCTACGTCATCTGCACCATTCAGGGGTGGATCGCTCCGACGCCCAAGGGGATCAACCGGCCATGATCTTCCGGCGGCGCGGCTTCGGACAAACATCGCCTTCCACTCTGGCCGCGGCAATTGCCCGCCAGGAAGGCTACGGCGTTCCCGGAGTGCCCGCCACAGTAAACAACAACCCCGGTAACCTCACTTCACCCCCGGGAGGCACGTGGGCCGGGCAGACAGGAGTATCCTCGCAGGGCTTCGCAATCTTCGATAACGTGTCGGACGGATGGGCAGCTCTGAACACGGATATTGCATCGAACGCCGGCCTGACCCTGAGCCAGTTTCTCACCAAGTACGCGCCGCCATCGCAGAACAATACGACCGCGTACATTTCGAACGTATCGAGCTGGACCGGAGCATCGCCAAACGACACGGTCGCAGATATTGTGGCGGGAAATACGGCGCCGGCGCTTGTGGCAGGAAATACGACGCCGGCACCAGTTGCTGCATCGATCCCTGACTTCTCTTCGTCCGATGGTTCGGCGGACACGTCGAGTGTAAGCTCCGATGTGACTATTGGTGGCTTCGATGTTTCGGCATGGTGGCAGGGCATTGCAGATTCGATGGGCATCGATCCAACTACATTGGGCATCGGCGCCGCAGTGGTAGCGTTCGGCCTGATTTACTTCGCGGCATCGGAGTCGGCATGAAGAACGATGACAACACGCTGATGTGGATTGCCCTGGCGGTTGGGGCGTTCTTTCTCTGGCAATGGTATCAGGGGCAGAGTTCATCTACGGCGTCGAGTGCGGGCACGTCGACGCCTGCCGGACCGCAACCAACCGGGCCCGGTGGCATTCCCGTGTATAGTCTCGCAAGTCAGCAGGCGTACATTGCGGCGAATCCGCAGTACTCCGATGTTGGCATGGCTGCCAGTTTACCTGCTTTCACGGGACCTGTGGCACAGGGGAGTTGAGTTTAATGCTTTTCACGCTTTTCTCAGCGATGTTGAAAGGATGGTGCCTGTGAGCGTGCGCGCTACGGGACTGTTCATCGACGGCTATCAGCCCGATCCCGCGAAGTGTTGCGAGGTCCTGTGTATTCGGTCGCGGCAACCATAGCGACTGGTGCAAGGCCCGTAGCGCGAACGCGGAACAACCCGGCGCGTCCACCAGGGCAGAGAAGAGCGGCAACGAAAGAAGCGGATCGGATTAGGGAGGAACTTATGGCACAACAAGGCGAAGGAATGGGTTTCGGCACGATTCTTCTTATCGGGCTGGGAGGGTACCTCCTCTACAGTTGGTATGAGAGCCAGTCGGCCGCCGCCGCAACAACGACATCCCCGGCTACGCCAGCAGTGCCGATCGCCACCACGACAGCACCATACACCACGGCCGTCACAAATCAACCTGCGTCCACCACAACGCCGGCGCCCGCAACGCCCCCGTCGACGCCTCCATCCACGCCAGGCCCCCCACCCGTGACACCCGTTCAAAGTCCCGTGAACGTTCCTGGTGGGGGCGGTGGAGTTCCAGTTGTCAATGTCGTCAGTTGCCCGACGTCTGCGTGGAACGCGATGGCCACAGCCCTGCAGGCCCTTGCGCTGGCAGGCTACAGCAACCCTCCCATGGACAGCAGCGGGCGCCTGAACGCCTTCCAGTGGGATTACTACGTCGAGACCGGAATGCAGGGACAGGGCGTCACTCCGGCGGTCCTTTTGGCCACTGGAAACCAGAACGCCAACAACGCTCTCTACACGGTCTGCGATTATATGGCTCTTCGTGCGCAGTATAGCGCCAATACGGGCCTCTCTGGAGTCGGCCGGCTGAACATGCCGCTACGCTGGAAACGATAGAGGATATTGGCTATGAAGCCTGACAAGGAAACAATCGCACTGGCGGTGGCGGGCGGTGGGCTGATTGCCCTGTATGCTTTGAGGAAAAGTGGCGTCGGAGGTCTTTCCGGCCTGGGCCAGACACTTCCGCCGGCATATCTCAGTGTTCAGGGATCCAATCCGACTACCAGTTTTGAGCCATCCCAGCAGATGTTCATAGTGATTCAGGGCGGACTGAAGAACGGCACGGACTGGGTCGAGACAAACTACACGCCAGGCTACTCACCGGGTAGCTTCAATCCCACGTTTCCGTCTTCGTGGGCTCCGCAGTTCAATTCGTGGGTGGCTGCGTCAAATGCAGTCAACTCATGGCAGGCCGCTGCAACAGCCATAGATACTGTCGATGGAAGCTGGGTGCAGCATGCCTACGCTCCGACTACTCCTGGCAATTACGTCGTTCTGGTGGCCGTGGATGGACAGATTGTGTACCAACTCCCCTTCACGGTCGGTGGTGCGCCGCCGCAGAACGCGTTTCAGATTACGTCGACTCCTGCAAGCCAAACGCCTTCATCCGCAACTACCCCGGCGACGGGAATAGTGACGCCATTCTCAGCTTCTCCAGTGGGGCCGGCTCTCGTTCCTCTCTCTTTGCCGGCGGCAAGTTCGACGTCGCCAGGCACCGCTGCTGCTGCAACAACCCCAGTATCGTCTGGTCTCGACCTCAGTTCCATTTTTAGTAGCACTATGTTTGGAATTCCGACATGGCTACTTGTTCTGGGCGCAGGTGGGGTGATCTGGTATCTGACTTCACGGGAGAAGTCTTAGGCGTTGCCGCTCTTCTCAAGCTCGGCAAACATATCGGACTGTTGAGCGTTCGCGCTACGTGTTTTTGAGGTTTTCACGTAACGCAATGCCTGGATCTGCTCAGTGTCCCCAATTGCGAGAGGTCGCGATAGTGGCGCGAGCTTCTCGGCGAGTGCTCGTTCTGCCATGCGTGCACGCAACGCGGCCGTCTCCTTCAGGTGGCATTCCGTGCACAAGGTTCGCAGATTGTCCAACCCGCACTCACCGCCGCCTTCGATGACCGGCTTGATGTGGTCCGCCTGCCAAAGATCACCAGTGCCGCGTGCGCGATTTGTTCGCGGCGAGCCATTCCTGTTGAACTTATCTGCAACAGCATCCTTCCCGCAGACGGCGCAGACGCCCCTATCCCGCTCCCAGACCTTATAACGGGCATGCGATGGACTGGTCTTTATCATCCACTCTTCAGAGCATGCCGAAGAGCAATTGTGCCTCGCACCTGTTGGCAGGGGGCCATGGCAGTTCCGGCAGAGTCTTTCGCCGTTCGGCCCCCGAGGCGCCTTGCACAGAGTACTCCCTCTCAAGTGCCCTGCCCCGCTCTCCATCCCTAGAATGATACCTCGTATGGCAATCGCGCACGCACAGCGGCACAATAGTGCGGTCATCGGCCTTCTGCGAGGTCCCCACAACATTCCCCGTGTGAGCCGGATCGCATGGGCGCTTGCCACAACAACAACACGCCTGCGTCATCCTGACCCATCGACGGTAATCGGCATCGCGAAATGGACCGCGCCGGGGCCGGAAGCGAAACCGTGGAATTGGCTTCGTGCTACGCCTCAACGGCGTGAAACGTCTCAATGTGGAGTTGCGGATCTGGTTCATGACTTCTGCCGTGCCTTGCGGGATTCCAACCTGGCCTGCCGTAACTGTTCGGCGGCGTTTCGGGTGGGCGGGTGCCTGCCATTGATGCTCTTGCTCACCGTGCACCTCCATTCCGCGAGTGCTGGATATAGATCGTGCTCGCAAGCGCCTGAACATGGTCCGCGTCGAATGTTTACCCGGACACTTTTGGCTTCGGCGTACTCTGCGGCGGATCGCACGGCGTCGATTGCCGCGATCAGGCAGCCTGCCATGGCCGCGGAATACGCTGTGTGAACGACCCCTTGACGAGGTTCCGGTTCGGTGATAGTATTTCGGCATACCTCATCGATTGAACGAGTCTGGGGGCGGCGTTGCAGGATTGACCGTCGTCCCCAGGCGAATGGGGCCGGGGCCGTCCGTCCTGCAGTTGTGTCTTCGGATCTGCTGGTGCCCACCTTTACCTCCTTTGATTTATCCTTCAGTTAGCGGATGGCCCTTTGGCGTTGCCGCTCTTCTCGGCTGACATAGAAGGGCCGGGTTGCGGAGCGTTCGCGCTACGGGTTTTCTCTACCCAATTCGCGTAGTAAAGTAGGTCAATGGCCAAAGGTAGAGTTCGGTGCAAGAGTTTGCGGATGACGGATCGATGTCCCTTTCTGGCATCGCTCTCGGTCGAATACTTGGCCGTGAACACACCGAATAGCTTGCAGCCAGCCAGAAATACCATCGTCTCGTACCCATGCTCCGCAGAGCATATCCCCAATGGGTCCCTTAGGTGGCCGCCCTCCAGGCAGACTGTTGACACGGTCACGGATTTGATGTGGTCGATACTATCGAACAATGCGAGGCCGATAGGCAACGCGAATGTCCCCACTACAACAGTTGTTAGCGGCAATTGCAACTTCTTCATCGCGCGCACGCTCCTTGTTTCAAACCTTTGAGTACTCCCGAGAAAAGCGCCAATATATCAAAGCTCATCGGTAATCCCCTGTCGGATAGCATAATCCAGCCACCCATTCTCCAGTGCTGCGTTCCTCACCGCAAGACCCTCCATGGTGCGCATCAGCTCCTCGACCTTGGCACCGTCGCCGGCGGCCGCCTGCACAAGATCCCGGCACCAGTCCATGACGGCGATGAGGTGATCGCGCGTCGGCTGCTTCAGGGAAAGGCCGGACTCGATCGTCCACGCCTCGGAGAGAAGGCGGATGCCGGTCTGCACTGCGGCCTGCTGATTAAAGGGGGACTGCATGACCGCTGGCGCCGGAATGTCAGCGGGGTACTTGATGAGCATTGTCAGCCACCTCCCTGATTGCATCGTCGTGGTTCACTGTTCATCGCCGCCCCCGCATATCCGTGGCAGCGTCCAGTTTGTCTGCGAACTGCCGCACCGTCGCCTGGGCCATGTACAACTGAGCCTTGTACTGAGTCATGAGGTGCTGCACTTCGCGGCTGTCGCGAATCGCCGGCCACTGCCACCAGATGACCAGCAGGAGAGCGATTCTGAATAGCGTCTTCATGGCTTCATGGTGCCAGTGGGACAAGTACCGGTCAATGGATCTGAAGTTCTAAGGAATCGATGAAACGCACTGAGTTTGTACCCAGGTAGAGTGTACTTAGGTACTAATCAGCCCGTAGCGCGAACGAGCCCGAGCCGCAACCCGTTCGTAACAGCCCTGAAGAGCGCCAACAAGAAAGGTTCTTGCGTAACTTCTGCGTAATTGCTATACTCCTGTTCGGAATGGGAACCTCTGTCAGAATCTCGGTCACTCTCGACCGGAAAACGCACACGGCCGCCAAGCGAAGCGCTCGCAATCTCAGAATTCCGTTAACCCGCTTCGTGGAATCGCTGGTCGTGGCGGAAGTTCTTCAGAACCCCGTGCGCACAAACGAAAAGGAGAAACCTTGGACCCCCACTACAACGACTTAGTCGCCACCGAAGGCAATGTCGCCAACGGAACAATGGATCCGGACCGAAACTGCAGCCTGCTCGAAGCTCAGGCGTTCCTGCAGGCTATCCAGAACCAGAATCTTGGCTTAGGCAACATCATTTACGTCGCCAACGAATTCCCGTTCTACGGAACGCCGCCCAAGCCCATGGGTGCCACGCAGCTTCTGCCGACAGGCGGTCCGAATGGCCTGCTCTACCCGAGCAACACGGAACAGGACGGCAATGGGAAGCTGCTCGCCCCCACCGATAACGATCAGTTGGATCTGGTTGTGAATGTCGCCAATGCGCCCGCCACCACAACGCAGGCCAATCCGGCGGCCGGATCCCTTCTCGCCAAGCTCGCCGAAATCCCGCCACCGCCGGCGTTGCCAATCCCCGCCTCGTATATCGGGTGGGTGAGCGGTGTTCCAACGCTGGTGGTGAACATCAAGCAGTTGAAAATCGCGATGGGCATGTAAGGCGGCAATCGCCATGTTCCTTCGAACAATCCTTGTGGGGGCCGCGTTTGCGGCCCTCTCTTTTGGGCAGAACGCACCGGGTCCGACATCGACGCCTGCAACGGCGCCGACAGTCTCGTCGCTACCCACGGATGCGTTCTTCACAGGAATATCTTTCGGTGCGCGGCCCTATCCCATGTTTGGCTACGCTCATCTGCTCACGAGTTCTGCCGGCGGCGTCTATACCTACAGTCAGGACATTCTCACAAGTGTGAAAGTGAAGCCGTTCGCAATCACGAACAACTCCCAGAGCGGCGTCATGACCCCGGCGAAGCTGTTCCCGAAAATTCGCTTTTCAATCTGGATGTTTGGCGCTCCCGGCGTTGCAACCACTTCCACAAACTGGGGGCTTTCATGGGCGTATGGTGGCTTTGTGCTCTGGGCGCCGATGAAGAAGCACCCGGAATGGAAGGTGACGGGCGGCTATCAGGAGGTCGCAAGCACGATCAGCCCTTCCGAACATGCCGGGTTTCTGGCTGTGGCATACACTTCGAAGTAGGGCATATGTTAACGCTTTTCTCGGCATGTTCGAACACTCAGACCTTTGGAGCGTGCGCGCTATGAAGTCCACAATACGATCCAGGCGGGGGCGGCGCATTACAACACGTCGTTCATTGACAGCCGCCACGAAGCTGTTCTGGAACCGTCAGGCTGATGCCCTGCTGGCCCACGCCGAGTCTATCTGGGCGATGGCAAGTACTTACGATACTGCAGTTCGGGATAACCTCGCCGATGGGATCGCCCACATCGTTCATTCGGCCTACGATTGCCGTGCGGCCGCTATGGAGTTTGCTGACACCGGTTCATGGTATGCCTTCATTCAATATTCGACGGCGCAATGGTTCCGTGACCGCGGATTCGTCGAATGGTACTGCGCTGCAGCGTCCAGCCTGTTCAATACGACTCCACCGCGTCATCTTTCCTGCGCCTTCGATTCAAAGACGTTGTCAGTGCGAGTGCGTCGTGTCCGTAGCGCGAACGCTCGAAAACGCAAGCGCTCCACATCGCGAGAGAAGAGCGGCAACGCAGGAGAATAAATGGCAGATCTCTTTGATATTGACAAAGCAGTACAAGGCCTGGCAAACCAGGTCATCCCGGCCTTCTTCACAGCACTGAACCAGCAGACGCTTCCCGAAGTCGAGGCGATGGTAAAGCGACTGATCTCGCAACTTGCAACTGAGGCCCACGTCGCAATAAACTGCGCCGAGCAAATGCTTAACGGCGTGATCGATCATGCGGCAGAGCAGGCACGCGCCCAACTCAACGGCGCAACCGTAAGTGGCGGTCTCATTTTGGCGCCCCTGAACAAAAGTCATCAACCCGCAGGGGGTGTCAAATGAGTGTGATGGGTAATCTGCCGGCCGACAATAGCCAGCAGTTCAGGCTGAGCGGACTGGACTTCCAGAAACTTTTGCGGGCCTTGGTTGTGGCTCTGATATCGCTGTTCGTGACCGTGTCGCCAATCATTCTCGGCGCGAGTTACGTAATTCACTGGCACGGACGATCTATCGATTGCACCGCCGGAGTGCTTGCGGTCGTTTCCGTACTTGTGGAGATGGCCCGCCGTTTCCTCGCCGGTGGCACGAATGCTCCACAGCAGAAGTAGTGGACCGGAGGAGCCTGAACGATGTCGCTGCTATGGTGGGGTCTGTTTGCATCTGGCGTTTGTCTGCTGGTCGGACTGGACCTCTACAGGCGACGAAGTTACCGGGCAACACGACCAGTCGATTCGCCTTCTGCTGCGATTGAGCCGCTGATAACTATGGCACCGGGAGTATTTGTCGCGCCAGCACGGCCGAGGATCGCTTTCTGCACTACATGCAAGGGTCGCACTCAGCATCTTGAAAAAACCCTGCCGCGCAATCTCGCAGATGCTGCAGATTATCCCAATTGTGTTTTTGTGGTCCTCGATTATGGAAGCCCCGACCATTTGAGGAAATATCTGGGCGCCCACCATTCGCGGGACATCGCATCAGGCAAGCTTGTAGTCTACAGCTTTTCCGCCACGGGCCCATTTCACATGGCTCATGCGAAGAATATGGCACATCGGTGCGGAATGATGGAGGGAGCGGACATTCTGGTCAATCTGGATGCGGATAATTTCACCGGGCCTGGCTTCGCAACGTGGATTGCGTCCCGGTTTCCATCGAAGCGGGAGAAGGTCTTCCTGTGGGCAAACATGGTGAAGACCGGAAAAGATAAAACTCCACGGGGGATCAGCGGTCGGATTGTAGTGACCGCGAACGCGTTTGTGCTGGCGGGCGGATACGATGAGCAGTACGACACATGGGGGCCGGATGACAAAGACTTCAATCTGAGACTTCGCAGGCTTGGGTTCGAAGGGCAGGAAATACCGAGGGGGTTTCTGGGTGCAGTACTTCACACGGACCGCATGAGATTCCGGGAATACATGCATGTAGCCCAGTCGAACGCTGAGGACGTAGTCAAGGCACCTGAGGGAGATTCTGAAGCAACTATTGCCAACTATGGCCGCATCGGACTCGGGAGGGTTTACAGGAACTACACGAGGCCGGTTGACATTGAACCATTGCCCACCAGACTTTTCGGCATCGGCATGCACAAGACGGCCACAACGTCACTGCACGCGGCCCTGCAACTGTTGTTGGGGTACGATTCCGCGCACTGGGGTAACGCTCACTGGGCCAAGTCCATATGGACAGAGATGAAGGCCGATGGAAGGTCAATTACGGCTGAGAAGCATTACGCCTTGTGCGACCTTCCAATAACTCTCTTGTATCGGGAGTTGGACCGGGCGTACCCTGGATCGAAGTTCATCCTGACAGTGCGGGATGAGTCCGCGTGGATTGAGAGCGTGCGCAATCACTGGGACCGGAACGCCAACCCTTTTCGGGAAGCGTGGGATACTGATCCGTTTAGCCACAAGATCCATCAGGCATTGTATGGTCGGAGAACTTTTGATGAGTTCGCGTTTAGAGAACGGTACCGCCGCCACAATGCCGAGGTCATTAAGTACTTCAGGGATCGTCCCGATGATCTCCTTGTAATGGATATGGATGCCGGTGCCGGATGGTCCGAGTTGTGCAGTTTTATTGGCCGACCAGTTCCGCCGTGTGAATACCCGCGGCAGCTCATGACGAAGGCCAATACGCCCAATGTGGACCTCGGGGCGGGTATATGAGATCCGTGTCGGCTGTCCTGCTGGGCAGCCGATTGCGGCGGTCGTGACCGCCAAACACCCCGGTGCGTGTCATTCGCGCAAAGACATGGTGCGCACCGGGGCACGACCGGATTCACTGGGAGAGAGGTATTGAGCCGATTTACAGGGGAGGTGTAGGGCCGTGGAAGACCTGTCTGATCGCCTTATCGAAGACGCCATGATCGCATTGCTCAGATGGGCGACTGAGGAGTATTGGGCCTCGGCCTCGCCGGCGCAGTGGGTGGCGCATCGAACTGAGTTGAAGACGTTTCTGGAACGGTTGCGGCATGCTGCGGATAGGGGAGCTTTCCTTCCGAGTTCGATGTTCCAGTTTCACCAGCGCTGTGACTTTAACCTGGGGGCGTTCTCCGGCCAGGTAGACGATTGGGTGCCTGCATATGTGGTCGGTAACGAGTCTGGGAATTATCTCATCCGGCGGATTGCCGGTGATGAGAGCCGCTGCGTGATCAGGGTCGACACATGTCGTTACCTCAGGCATGTCCGGACCGCGCCCTTTTACTGGTACATAAGGGAAGATCTGGTCGAGGTCTGCCTTACCGGAACACCGTTCTTAAACTGGATTCCCGGTGTCGTTGAATATCGAGACAACAGCAATAACACATATCGGGTGCTCGTTATTACCGCTGATGGTGGTGACGATTTTCATGTGACTGTGACCGAGCGGCGCATCAGGCCTCGGAGATCTCGTGACGTGTTTTCTGATTCACCCGAAGCAGTTGATCCCATGAACGATCTGGTAAGGAGGCAGTTTTACGTGCCGCCCCGTAGCGCGAACGCACCAAACCCGAACCCGTCCGAACCAGTCGAGAGGAGCGGCAACGCATGAACTTCGCCAAAGTCTCATTCCAGGATCGCTCATGCTTCATTATCGAAGTAGCCTCAACAGCTCAGCAGAGGGCCCGCGGCCTAGCGAATCGGAACCAGTGCGGCGCCGGCATGATCTTTGTGTTTCCGACGATTGAGCCGCATCCCATGTGGATGTACCGGATGCGGTTCCCCATCGACATCATCTGGATACTTTCAAACGTAGCCGTCGACGTATTTGGAAACGCTCAGCCGTGCACCGGCGAGTGCCCGCCTCTCGGCGATAAGCGTGTGAACTCTCTGTACGTTCTGGAACTCCCGGTGGGCTCCATTAAGGCACATCGTGTACAGGTTGGAAGTGTTGTGCAGATCAGCCTCTTACCGCCGGTGAAGTGCTTCCTTGTGGAAGGCATCCGCCTAAAATGACGTTCGGCAGTCTTTTTTCAGGCATAGGGGGAATCGACGCCGGACTGGAAGCGGCCGGCTGGGAATGTCTATGGCAGGTTGAAAATGAGCCGTTCTGCACGAAGATCCTCGAAAAGCACTGGCCCAATGTCAAAAGATACGGGGATATCCACAATGTCGCCCCCCGAGATCTCGAACACGTCGACCTCCTCTGTGGAGGATTCCCTTGCCAGGATCTCTCAGTCGCGGGAAAACAGACTGGGTTTACCTATGCCGATGGAACGCCAACTCGCTCTGGCCTTTGGTTTGAGTTCGCCCGCCTTATTCGGGACCTACGACCCCGATGGGTCCTGTTGGAGAATGTCCCAGGCCTCCTTGTTCCAGGAGCAATGTCCAGAGTTATTGCAGACCTGGCCGGACTCGGGTATGTGGGATGCTGGCGGTGTTTACGAGCTTCAGACTTCGGAGCCAGTCACCTCAGGAAACGAGTCTTCATTGTGGCCTACCGCAACGGCGTCGGAGGGGGGCACAAACAAGTCCCTGTACGAGACAGCGCAGCCGAGGCCACAGTTAGCAACCATGGCGAGAAACTGGCCTACTGCGCGTCAGGAGGACGGCGAGAGTTGCGGCAACCATCCCGGATCGGTGGACAGCCTGACGGGAGCAACGGCGTTGTGGCGGACACCGGATGTGCCGGGATCAGGGGGGCCTCGGAACAGGCAGGACTCTATCGGGGAAGGCCACCAGACAACGATAGCGGAACAGGCGGAACACTGGCTGACTCCCCACGGGATGGGCAACCGGGACAAATCGGGGAAGCTGGGGGAATCGGGGGGCGGCGAGTTCGGGAAGCAGGCGAACCGCTGGAGTTCGTCTGGCACTGGATCTGCCGCGGATGCAAGCGAGTCTGGGACGCCATTGCCAATGACCGGGGAATCATTGCCGCTGTTCCCTGCCCTGGATGCGGAGCCGACGAATCTCCCGAGTTGCGAAGCCTCATCGGAGAGCCTCTGGGGAACTCCCACGCAGAGGGACTGGAAAGACGGGTCGTGCGAGACAGCGGATGTGCCGACGAACAGTCTGCTGGGCAGGGAAGTGGTGAGATGGCAGACTCCGACGCAGGGAGACAGCAAGGGCAGGACTTACCAGTACGATCAGCACGACAAGACGAAGCCGAGATTGTCGCTGGAGGGAGTCGCAAGAGCATTCCCCGATTCGCCCCAGGACCAGCAGATCCCCGATGGCCCGCAATCCTCCGGGAAAGACCCGACCTCACGCCGGCCATCACAACGTATCCTGCCGCACGCACGATTGCGAGAACTCTGGCGCGTGAACGGTTCAATTGTTTTCCGCGGCGGGGACGGCGACGACTCCGCAAGCAACTCGCTGCTGGAATCGCTCTGGCTGTCGCTCAGGGAATCCCGTGGGAGACGCAGGCTCGGACCAAGATTCGTGAGCTGGTTGATGGGCTTCCACCCTCGGCACACGGAGACGATGAGCGCCTCTCGTACATCCAGTCCCGGGAATGGCTCGGAGGATTGAGTGCTGAGTTGCTTGGCCACATGGATCAAAGAGCTGAAGCGATGAGAGACCGAACGAAGCGGCTGAAGGCTTTGGGTAACAGTGTTGTGCCTGATTGTGCTCAGTGGATGGGCGAACGGATTCTTTTATGTGACCGCTTGTCTCGGCAGGGGTGAACGGTCTGAAGTGTGGAGCGTGCGCGCTATGAACAAAGTCGTAAACCATCCTGATCACTACGGCGGCGATACGATCTACGAAGCCATTAAAGTAATTGAGGCGTGGGGCCTCGGGTTTCATCTTGGCAACGTCGTGAAGTACATTTCCCGTGCTGATCGTAAAGGCAACGCGGTGGAAGATCTGGCTAAGGCGAGATGGTATCTGGACCGGGAAATAACGCTAAGAACTGCCCGTAGCGCGAACGAAGAACAACCCGGCCCTTCCTCGCCGGCCGAGAAGAGCGGTAACACATGAGCAGTACGTTCCAGTACATCCGTCAGGCTTGCACAACATGAAAACCGATCTCTAAACTAACGCCATGGCACAGCAACGAAAGCCACTCTTCCCCGACCGGCCGGAAATAAGGGTGCTCAGCCCATCGGAACGATTGCGCCTCGCCGATGACGAAGACTTTCCGCGGCGATGCCGTGTACGGCTGAGGGAAGTCAAATCCAGGACAGGCATCGTCACAAGCTACGTCGATCATCAGCGGCTGTGCCTGCTCGTAAAATGGGACGGAGGGCACGGAAACGATTCGGTAGCAACTCCGTGCTGGCGCGGCTTTCTCGAGAGGTACTGAACGTGATTGAGGGACGCTACCGACCATGGCTGGGAAGCCGCATCGATATCGGCGATACGGTTGAATGCATCGTTCAGAGATCGAAGTATTTCCGACGAACCGGCCAGGTGGTGCGCTTACGCGGCTGTGGTACTGTGGCGGTCGAATTGTCGGGAGATCTCCGAACAGGCGCCGCCCGTGAGGTGGTGAACATGAGGTTCAGCGACTTGCGCAGATTGGGCAGAAAGGTGCCGTGCGCATGACTCCGCACGTCCAAACGTCGCTTCCGGAGAAGTACCGAACCTACGAGGTGATCCGCATTGCCGGCGTCAGCGCCCGGCAACTCCAGTGGTGGGACGAACGCAAAGTGGTCTGCCCTCATCATGAAGGGCACACACGCTTCTATAGCCCTGAGAATACCGTGTGCGCGGCGGTTGTGGCGGAACTCAGGCGCAAGCAACTTTCGCTGCAGAAGATCCGGCGGATACTGCCTGCGATGCGACGCCGATTGAGCCAGGGAGAATGGCTCGAACAAGCGGGGCTGGTGAACCTTTACCTCGTCACCGATGGCCGTAGCATGTTCTGCGAGACGAACCTGATTGAGATTGTCGGGGCATTCAGGGACGCGAAACGTCCCATGTATCTCGTGTCCATCGGCGATCAGATTGAGAAGATGAAGAAGCTGAAGGCGGTGGCGTGGTGATCCTTGGATTGCCGCTTTTCTCGGCTTGTTCGCAAAGTCTGAAACTGGGAGCGTGCGCGCTATGAACATCCTGAAAGGCGCCGGTTTGCTACTGGCGGGATTTATCGTTGGCGGTCTTGCAACCAGACGGCCGGCCGTGCGCCGCCCGCGCCGAATTGTGATACATGGCCGGCGCCGGCGACTTCACGCACGCCTCCGCGTGCGCAAGCAATGGGCGATCGACACCATTCTTAAGCGCACTGAGGAAGAAGGGGCGCAGAAAGAACAGGAAAGGATTGTAGCAATCCTGACGGGGCTCCGCAGTACCGTGCCGTCACTTGGTGCCGGATCGTTAGGCGAGTGGCTTGATGAGGCCAAACTATACGATGACCTGATCACCCTCATTCGCACACGGGAGACTCTCCGTAGTGCGAACGCACCCGGCGCCCGGCCGCCAAGACCAGCCGAGGAGAGCGGCAACGTATGACGCTGACGTTCCGATCCGAGGAAGAGAAGGAACTCTGGAAAGCGGTGCTGGTGGCCACCATGCGGAACATCTCTGCCGTGGGTCAGCCGTACATGATGGAAGCAGACCAGCCATACCTTCTCGCCAGCCAGATTGCGTTTGCCGATCGATCGGTCATGGAACTGCGCGAGCGGATGCCGATAGGGGAAGATGAGCAGGCGGTCCGCATCCGCGGCTGGTGCAACCCCCTTAACCGGTAACGTTTACATCTTGATAGTTCCGTTTTGACAGGTCATAATACTCGTTATGGACAGCAAACCGAGAGAAGGCAGTGCGTGGCGTGTCACCGCGGCCAGCCTTATCGCGAAATCCACCAGCGAAGCCGCCAAAGCTCAGGCAGGACAGGCCGCGGGCACCCCGGAGGATATACCGGGGCACCCCGATCTGGCAACGCGCCTGGGGCTCCTATTGGGCGAGAGGATCACCCAATGACCAGTGGATCGGTCCACACCGTTCATTTCACACCTGAGCCGGATCTGCCCGGCATGCCCGCCCGCCGGCGCCGTGAAAGTATACTTACAAAGCCAAACATCGATGCAAGTAAACTTGCAGACGCTCCTGCCCCCGAGCCGCGGCCCCATGTCAACCAGCTCGACCTGACGGCCGCCCTCGGCAGGGACATTGGCCGTATGCTCGAAATGTACCGCGGTATTGTCGGAGCTGCCAATCGCCAGGGAGATTTGCGGGCCATGCTTACTGCCTGCCTGAATGCTAAGAAGAACATAGAGGCATTGCTGGAAGCGGAGGAGATATGAAGTTTCTGCGAGAGTTCTGGCACGCTTGTTTGTCGGTGCTTTTCTCAACAGCTCCGTGGCAGGATGCTGAGAGCGTGCGCACTACGAAGCACGGCGATTCATGGCCATGCCCGGCACCGGAATCGAGGCGTTACTGGAAGCGGAGGAAGATATGAAGTTTCTGCGAGAGTTCTGGCACGCTTGTTTGTCGGTGCTTTTCTCAACAGCTCCGTGGCAGGATGCTGAGAGCGTGCGCACTACGAAGGCTACCGGACCGTGTGCCATTGGTATCCTTCCCGAGAAGTTTGCGGCATATCAGCCGGTCGATGGCGAGCTGGTGCTGGTCTGCCGGGACATCTGCGAGGTGTTCAGTAATCCGCATCCGGTCGAGACCCACTGGTACATGTTGAGCCGACAGACTGATGGAACTCCCGGATTCTGTGATTTTGACCGCATTAATGATGCCACGGGAGAAACAACAGTCGGCCGTGCCAGATGGGCAGCGGTGTGCAGGAACTGCCACATGAGCATAAACGACACCAGCATCACGCTCGAAAGCAGGCTTACGGGGGAGTTTGAATGGCGTGGCGATCAACCCTTTATTCGGGAGGTAACTGTGCAATGAAGATCACAATCGAGAGCACATCGTTAGTTGTGAACGCCAACGGCATCGACTGCCGGGTATGGGAGGGCTCCACAGAAGGCGGCGTCAAGGTCCAGTGCCTTATCCCGCGCATCTCCGTGAAGAAGGATCAGGACTGTTCGCAGTTCGAAGCCGAGTTGAAGGAGATGAAGGCACCGTCCGTCGACGCCCAGATGTGCTACCCGTTGCGCATGGTGCTGTGATGGTTCCGTGTTCGAGTTGCGGAGTGGAATGCTCAGTGACCTTCATGGGCCGATGCTCACGTTGCTTCAGCATTATCAATAAGCGGCCATGGCTCGCACCTGAATTGTCTGCTGAAGCACGACGCCTTGGGATCGGGCCTGATGCTTCGCTGCCCGTAGCGCGAACGAGCTCGACCCCAACCAACGAACACAACAGAGAGGAGCGTTAACAAATGAGCATGCTCTTGTTGGAAGCAATGGCCAGAATGGAGGGTTTCGGAAAGCCGGGAACCCGCCCGACGCGGAACAACAACCCGCTGGACATCGAATGGGGGCAGTTCGCGAAAGCGCACGGCGCCACCGGCCCCGAGCAACTTCCTTTGGGCTCGCCGTCCCGCTTCGCCGTTTTCCCGAACGTGGCGGCCGGCTGGGACTGCGCTGCGGCCTTGGTTACCACGGTGAACACGAAGTACCACGGTCTCACAATCACAACGCTCATCCGCGGGCAGCGTGACGACGCCGGCAACCTGCTTCCAGGAGGCTACTCAGGGTGGGCGCCGCCGATCGAGAACAACGATACAGCGTACATTGACGATGTGCTTTTATGGACCGGCCTGCAAGCGAACGATCCTGTTGCGGAGCATCTGCAGGTACCCGGTCAGACCTCTTAGTTCTTACGTGACCGCTTTTCTCGGCGGTCGGAAAGGTCTCAGTTTATGAGCGTGCGCGCTATGAGTAAGACGAAGAGAAAAAGGCGTAATCCGACCGGACAGATGAAGTACGTGTATTGGCCGGAGACTGAGTATCAGATTGCTTTGGTGCCATTGCTGGAAGCAGTGAAGGATCTGAAGCCGCGGGAACTTCTCATGCTGGCCACATTGATTCAATCCTTTAAGCCGATCATCCAGAATCTCCGTAGCGCGAACGCACCCGAGCCCAAACCGTCAGAACCAGCCGAGAGGAGCGGCAACGCATGATCCCGATAGCCTGGCCGCCGGGCACGAAAATAGAAGTGGAGATCCAGACGGATCCATACTTATGCGGTCCATTGTCATGGCAGCCCGCCGTAGTTCGGTCCGTCCTTGAACTGGAAGAAGGTATAGAACTCGCCCTGGTGCAACACGGGTTTATTCCGTACCGAACGCGTTCAGGACGATCTGGATGCATGTGTCCAGATGGAGTCAGACCACGGCGTTCATGGTGGCAGCACCTGCGAGATCGGTGGCTTGCCCGTAGCGCGAACGCACCGAGCCCCAATCCATCCGATCCAGCCGAGAAGGAGCGGTAACGAGGGAAGATGAGCCAGAACACCTCCATAGAATGGACAGCGGCGGGAGCACTTTTGGACGGTCGTGAGTACAGGGGGTTTCCGGTATGAATGCTTTGATGTTGGCGCTTTTCTCCGCAGTTGTGAACGGTAGCAAATGTGGAGCGTGCGCGCGATGAACAAACTAGTGCTTAAGGTGTCCGTATCGCCCGGCGTTCATCTTTGCGATGCAATGGCTGATGGGTGTGTTCTCGCAAGCACTCTTAGACTTTCGTGGGTTGAGTTCAACTTCAACGACATCAGCGTGACATGCTATCCAGACGGACGATCCATGCTCATGCGTGGATGCTCCATCGAGGAAGACTGGGCTGATTTCGGACGAAAGGTCCAACGCAGACACGCAGCGAATCCGAGCGAGTGGATGTGGCGGGATCAGTATGAAGCTGTGCTGTTAAAAGAGCAGGAGGCGAGACTTCGTAGCGCGAACGATCCACAACCCGGCACCTCCACTACTTTCGAGAAGAGCGGCAACGCATGAACGACCTGGCGATACTTACCCAGTCAAGGCCATGGGAATCGTTAATAGACATGGTCTGCAGGACAGTCACCTCGGAGCACTCAAAGAAGGCGTACCGCAACGCCCTCCGGGACTTCTTCACATGGTTTGAGAGCGAACCAGTGCTTGAGAGCAAACCAGTGATTCGCGACACTTCGATCAACCGCGCCACGATCCTTTTGTACAAAGAGCACCTCGACCATACCGGATTGAGTCCGTCGACAATCAGCCTGAGGCTCACTGTGATCCGGCAACTCTGCAAAGAAGCGAAACTGGCGGGCGCGATCGATCAGTCCGCATGGGAAGGAATTCAGGCCATCTCGGGACCTCGGCGCGAAGGGCGCCGCACGGGGAACTGGCTTACTGCAGAACAGGCCGCAAAACTGATTCAGGCGCCGCCGGCAGACACGCTGCGCGGCAAGCGCGATCGGGCCATACTGGGAACGTTGATCGGTTGCGGGATTCGCCGCGCCGAACTCTGCACCCTCAGGCGAGAGCAGATCCAGCAGCGGGACGGTCGCTGGGTGATCGTCGATATTGCCGGCAAGGGGCAGAGAGTCCGGAGTGTGCCTATGCCCGGCTGGACGAAGGCGCTCATCGATGGGTGGTGGGCGGAGATGTTGATGACTCCATGGTCGGAACCGTTATATGTCGAACACACCAAGGCTGATGAGTATGCTTTTGTAAGTCTGGGGAAGGGAAACGGCTTTCCGCAACATCGCGACATTCAACACATCAGCCGCAACGCCGTGTTCGAACTCGTTCAGTTCTGGTCGGAGAAAGCCGGCCACAGGGTGGCGCCCCACGATTTGCGAAGAACTTTTTCGAAGCTGGCGCTCCGCGGCAAGGCCGATCTGCATCAGATCCAGTTGACCCTCGGTCATGCTTCGATACTTACGACTGAAAGATACCTGGGTACTGAACAGGATTTAGGGAATGCTCCTTGTGATGTGCTCGGAATTGATCTTTCCAAGGAGCGGGACATCTAGATCGCCTCCGGGTTGGCCAACAGGTCAGCAGTTACTGCGGCGTCGTATTCGGTTTGGTTTATGGGAGCGTGTTTGCATTCAGTGTACCCACACGACTTGCAGTATTCGCACACCTCTCCCACGTGCAAAATTTGATGAGTCAATTCGCACTCCACTATCTCGATGCCTCGCACCATGCCCCGTCGAGGCAAGCGACGTGCAGCGTCCAGTGCTGTCTGCGCAGCGTCCAGCGTCGGGTAGCGTGTGGCTTCCGAGTATCCGACTGGCAAGACGTATTCGTTATAGCTATTGGCGGATTGCGCCGCATGAAGATGAAAATGGGTGCGCTTATTCATCGCAAACCTCCTCGCGACCTGTGTACCGATGGTAGAAAGAATTGCGATCTGAGCGGCCAGCTCGGTTTGCTTGTTTGGTCGAGGCGGACTGGTGAAATTTGCCGTCTTTCCAGTATCCGTGACCTTGATCTTTGGTATCTGGATGGGCTTTCTTGTTGCTTTCCATACCTATATAGTACATGAGTCCCGCATGGGAGTCAAGAGCTATGTGCCTACCGGCGCAAGAAAGTTGAAAGAAAGGCGAAGGGAGTCAAAGTGATAAGTCCCGTTGATTTCAAGGCGCCATTTCCATGGTTCGGCGGTAAGTCCCGCGTGGCCGCCGACGTCTGGGAGAGGTTCGGAGACGTCGACAATTACGTTGAGCCGTTCGCGGGATCGCTGGCGGTTCTTTTGGGCCGACCCACAACCCCGCAGACTGAAACAGTCAACGATATCGACTGCTACCTTGCGAATTTCTGGCGTTCTCTTGCCAACGATCCTGAAGGTACTGCAGCCCATTGCGACTGGCCTGTAAATGAAGCGGATCTCCACGCCCGGCATCTCTGGCTGGTAAAGCAGGACGACTTTCGGGAACGGATGTTTGCCGGAGTCGATGATGTCATCGCCCTCGGATCATAGCCCATATCCGTCCCGCGGCGTGGCAATCCCCTTCTTGTACCATTTCCTTTTCTCGAGAGGTTCCCAGTCTGCCGGTGGGGGATCTGAGCACTTTGCGGAGAGCACCAGACCGTCTTTGGTATGACGCTGGCAATGAGGGTCTCGGCACACCACCACGACTTTTTCTGGTTGCCGCTCTTCTCGATTCTGGTAAACGGGTTCGGTCATTGAGCGTTCGCGCTACGGACAGTTCAACACATCGGGAATGCGGTTAGTCCATTGAGCATGACCATGATATCGATGGACTCGGTCGCTCCAAATGGCATGCCCGCTAAACTGGCATAAAAACACATCAGATTCGTGATAACAATGGGAATTTCTAGCTGGTCGCACCATGGTTCCTGTGTGTCCACCAAAGCAGTGCGTTGTTCTTCCGATATGAGATCAACCCCAGTCAGGGCCAGCATGGGGAATCGCCGCAGGGGGCGCCGGTAGCAATACTTATTATTTAGCCAGATCGTAAGTACGTAGTCCTGCCAGAACTGCAATGATGATGGATTACCCGATGCCAGAATGGCCACGACTGAAGTGATCGAATGGGCCATGGGCACGGGAAGTTGCCGAGGCATCATCATATTGGTGTCGCCCAGACTTCGCCCGTACACTTCACTAAACAGGAAGTACTCCGACCTGGTCAACTCGCCCGCTGAAATCACCAGACGGTCGTAAAATCCATGGGCCCTGACGTCCAACTGATCAACCAAATAATTGAGATGTGACGATGCTGACCCACCTCCGAACATGCGACAGATCTCTTCTTCCGACATACACTCATTGGCCTTTCGTCCCGTAGCGCGCACGCTCATAACCGCCTCCTTGTTCACTGCCGAGAAAAGCGTTAACAAAGCAATCACATAGCCCTGGAACCGGGGACAAACACCCTCTGTTCCATAGCCTCAATCTGCTCCTTCAATCTGATCCTCTGCAACTGCAACGCTTGCAGATCGAGAGTCAGGAGGTCGCACTTCGCTTTACACTCCCGACCGACGCCGTCGCGCTGGTGTTTCAGCAACTCTTTCTCATGGTTCCGCATCGCCACGACCGCGCCGAAAGCAGGACTGTCGCACGGCGGCATGTCGTAGTCCAGCCCGCTGATCTTCAACTCCAGCAACTTCTGTTTAGCAACCCCCTGCTGGGATACTCCAATCCTCATCGAGTCGAGGTACATTATGCGCAGATCGATCGCTTGTACCTGGCGTTCCAGTTCCTTGCGGTAGAGTTCTGGGTCTATCATTGGCATTTGCGGGCCCATGGATGGGTTCATTTTATTTGTTGCCGCTCCTCTCGGCGGTTGTGAACGGTTTGGATTGGTCGGCGTTCGCGCTACGGGCGCTCCAGAGTAGCCGCAGTTGCTCAACAAGATCGCGAGCATCGTCGACGTCAGTGCGACCGCAATAACCCGGGTCGGCATTTGCCTCCAAGTACCCAACCGCACTAACAATACTCGACAGTATGTCTAGGATGAGATCTTGTTCCTGAGTGCTCATAGCGCGCACGCTCCACAGCTCAGCAGTTTCATCGATGCTGAGAAAAAGCGTTAACGAAACGAAGCCTCAGCAGGAAACGCCGGCCTGGAATTGGCAATACTCTCCTCGATACGGGCACCCTGCATGACGTTGGACGCCTGTTGCTCCAGGGTAGTTGCCATATAATCCCTGAGTGCCCTCTCCCTGTCCGACTGCGAACCTACAAGCACATTCTCGGCAACGTCGAATATGCTCAACGGAGGATGTACCTTTTGTGCCTTCTCGCACTCGTACTTGTAATTGCGGTTCATGAAGACTGCAAAGAGCCGGTAGCGTTCGAGGATCGGCGCAGCATCCTTCATTGCCTCCGCCTGCATGTCGATCTGAGTACTGCCGGCAATCTTTTCCTGCAGTCCGCGCCATTCGCGATGGAGGCGTAAGAGAAGATCGCTGGCACCCTGCAGTGGATCCGAGCCATCCAACGCGGCCATGTAGTCGCTGGCTTCTTCGGGATCGGGGATGCCAATGCAGATGCCCTGCCCGAGCGTGGTAATGACGCGTTTAAGCCGGATGACTTTGTATCGCTGCAGCGCAGCCCACGCGATCATTGCGAGAATCCCGACGCCAATAATGACATCGGGAGAGAACGTAGAGAGGTTACCCGGTAACATTGGCTATTTGTGCTCCTTGTGCTTATTGTACTGCCGATCCGGCACCACTGGTCCTGATGATTGTACCGTGTTCCAAATAGCCGCCTCCATACACCGCAGCGGCGGTGATTGCGGCCGGGGGGCTCCATGTGCAACTGGTCAGATCGCCCGGCGTCGAACACGCACTGCCATTCGAATAGTAGTAGCTTGTGGGCGTGTGGTTCGTGTAGCCATCCAGATATACCCGCCTGACTCCGTTGTCTATGCGAATATGGATGGGCCCTTCGAAGTACTGTCCCCACCCCGCCCAGTTTCCCGTTCCTTTTGCTGTCCACGGTCCGGTCAGCGCGCTGGCAGTGAAGTAGTCGACATACTTGGTCGTGTCGTCCTTCGCAAGCATTTCGAACGTCGACCCTTCCTGCCAGATATATGCGTCAATGACGTCCACAGGCCAGGTCGATGAATTGCTCAGCGCCACTCCGGGACTCCATGAACCGGATGCAGTCGATCCGGTAGGATGAGTCTCGTACAACACATGATCGCCGCCGCCCGAAGAATCCCATCCATAGATCATGTGAAGCAGGCCCGCAGAATCGACGAAAGCACCGGGTGCCCAGCACGTAGGACTGCCTGTGTACGACCCGCAAGTGACATTCGCAGCCCATTGCCATAGCCCGCCGAAGGACGATGTAAATACTGTAAACGTGTTACAGGGAGAACCACATGAGGTCATCCCCGCTACCCATTGACCGGCCCAGTATGCTACGTCGGGGTCGCGGATGTCCCCGGCCGGGGTATCGGCCGCGCCTGGCTGGGCTGGCGATGGCGGGCTGAATAAATACGGGGCATCCGAAAAGGTGACGCCGTCGTTAGACGCCTCGATCTGCAGCGTGCTTGCATAGGAACTGCCGGTACCGTTAAATCCGACGAACGCGAATTTCCCGGAATTGCCGAACGTTCCAAAAAAGCGATGTTCCAGCCAGCCCTCCACCAGGCCGATCTCGGACGCCGAAAGCGTCCGGTTGTAAGCCACAAGATACGCAATATCGCAACTGCAATATCCTGCCGGGGAATGGGCGAAAAAGCTGGTGCCGATCACTTCATTGTCGAGAGCGATCACCGCACCGGTCGCCGTGCCGGTGGCGACTTGCCGGCGGTTAAGCCGCAATGTGGCCGTGTACGTCGATCCGGAATTACCCAGCACATCCGTCATCACAAACCACTGCTGGCGCGGCGGCTGGCCGTACTGGTTGTAGGCCGATACAGTATCGTTGGTGCTGAGATTATAGAACTGCTCGACGTTTTTCCCGCTGTCCTCGCCCGCCAGCGAAATTGCCACATTTCCCGTCGACGTCGAATCGGCCGCGAATATGTTCTGAAAGTTGCTGCCGGCGGTAGGTGCATCGTCCATGCGAGCCACCATAAACACTGTGTATGGGTAGGAATATGCTCCGCCAAGGGTCATGTACTGGCTCGACCCGCGCGCGAATTCGACAGCATTGTGATTGAGGCCGAGCGCCGGAGCGATGTAAATCGGCCGGGCGCCTCCGCTCTGCGTTGCATTGAAGGAACCGCATCCCGATGCCCAGGTGCTCACCGGAGCCAGATTGGTGAGGGCCGGAGTATCTCCGTCCAACAGGATCACGCAACCAGATAACGACGCTGGTGACCAGTAGCCCTGGCCGAAGGCCATACTGCATAGCAATGCGAGCAACGCAATTCTCATGAGTGTATCCGCAGACTCGTCACGTCGACGCTGTTCGCAACACTGTCGGTATCTCCGCGGTGGACGAGCTGAAAGTACAACTGGTCGCCAGCGGAACACGATGGAGAAGACAGGGTGATTGTGGATGTCTGCGTCTGATTCGCAGTACCCACCACGGAAGTCGTGACCGTGCCGGCCGATGACAGCGACGGGTCGACCGTTGTGCTAGAACACGCATAATTCCAGTTCCAGATCACCGAATCGCTGGTGTTCGTGTCGGTTGTTCGCCAGCGGATTTCCATTGTGAGCGACGAGGGCACCGTGCTTGTGATGGGGAACTGACCGAACCCGGATTGAGCTACACCGTTAGCGCATGTGACCACTGCCGATACCACGTTCGTGCCGATCACTGGATTAGACACGCACGGATTCGTGGTCGGCAACGATAGCGCCGATGACGGGATATTTCCCACGGTTCCGGCGATCCAGATCCGGTCGATGCCGACACTCGATCCGGTCGCTCCTGTCGATCCCGTAGGACCTGTTGGTCCTGTCGGGCCGGTGGCTCCCGCCGTCCCGGTACCGGTTGCGCCCGTAGGTCCGGTAGGGCCGGTCGGCCCCGTAGAACCAGTAGGTCCAGTCGGACCGGTTGCACCGGTAGGTCCTGTTGCGCCGGTAGGACCTG
>Ga0116127_1000367_pt1 | contig 43262 bp, 57 predicted proteins | sample June2015DPH_16_1_FD_89731 | JGI IMG/M metagenome (GOLD analysis project Ga0116127, IMG submission 89731) | Peatland microbial communities from SPRUCE experiment site at the Marcell Experimental Forest, Minnesota, USA - June2015DPH_16_100 | ecosystem: Environmental > Terrestrial > Soil > Wetlands... | reverse complement strand
CGGAAATTCATCGCCCATTGCCTGAACTGCCACGGCACCGGCCAATTCGCGGGCACGACAGTATGGGACGGTGGACGGTCCCCGCACACGTCTACATGCACGCCCTGCGGCGGGACAGGAGTGTTCGCGGTCGCCCAGCCTGCCGACTGGGATCAGGCCAAGTGGGACGCGGACGCCGCTCGGCGCAACGCGATCCTGTGCACATGCACTCACGTATTCGGCTCCCATAACGGCCAGCACCGCGACCCCGCCAATCTCGATCAATGGATTGCGGGAAAGTGCAAGTCGAAGATCGGGGCCGCAATGTGTCCATGTCAGGAGTTCGCGGTCGCCAATGCGGCAGCGGTCACGGAAGTTGTTGAGAATCAAGCCGTAACTGTGTAACAATGAGCCGATGGCTCTGCCCGGCACTGGTTTCCGATCCTGCTGGTCCGTGATGATTGAGATGAGCCTCTGTCTGGTAGAGGATTTCGTCTACACATCGCTCACGTCCCCGGTATCGTCCATCGGCCCGGCTACCGTCACCGTCGGCTCCCTTGGCATGAACCGTCCTGCTGTATACGCCGGTGCCGAACTCATCATCGACTGGGGCACGAACAATCAGGAAACGGTTACGGTCACTGCCGTCAATACCAGCGCCAGTTCGTTCACGGCATCCTTCATATTCCCGCACGCGATTGGCGCTTCGGTCATCGGCGCAACGTTCCCCGTCCAAGCCGCCTCGGGCGACTACTTCTTCAGCCAGTCCGAAATCCAGTCCTACCTCGCCCGCGCCCAGAACCAGTTCCTTGCCGACGTACCGTGCATATTCGGTCTCAACACACAGTTCGTCCAGTTCGGGCAGATCTACCAGCAACTGGTCTGCAACGCTATCGAAATGAACCGGGTCGCATCCTCGTCCGCGTACATCAGTCTCGTATCGCTGACCAGATCGGGCAATGTCGTGACCGCTGTGTCCGCGTCCCCGCACGGGCTCCTGCCCGGCTCCAAATTCTCGATTTTCAACGTGCCCGATCCGTCGTTCGTCGGCGCATTCACGGTCGCAACCGTGCTCAGTGCCACCAGTTGGTCGTACACGCAGGATCAGCCGGACGATTCCACGACCGGCGGCGCGGCAGTACTATGGCTCAGACTCTATGAAACCTCCCAGGAAGAGTTATCCATTCAGAACCCATTCTGGCGAAACCAGAACATCACGCAATTATCGAGCTGGTATGAAGACCGCACGGGGAACTATCGCTGGGGGGTTAACGGTAAACCGGCCAGCCAGTTCCCTGTCGAGGTGCTCGTCAGCGAGCGCGACACCGATAGTCTGGAAGCCACCGATTTCTTCCTAGTGCCGGACATAATGTTGCACGGGGTACGTTACCTCGCGTTGTCTTATTGTTTCTCTAAAGATGGAGAAATGCGCGACAGCTTGAGAGAGAAATATTGTAGGATGAGATTTGAGAGAGTCGTCTTAGCAGCCCAAAGATGGATGGATGGCATGGGTGTTGGCTTGGGAGCGACCAAGCAGAGGATGGCGGCGCGTGGCTAAGGAAACCGCTTACAAGTCCGTCCCGTGGATATTCGACAGCCGGGGTATCATGGCACGCCCGGCTACCGACCGCCCTCCCGATCAGCACCAGTATCAGTCGATGACGGGCTGTTACGAACGCTCTGAGTCATCCATATCGAGCCGGTATGGGAATCAAATCCTCAACCGATCCGTTACCCTGTCCGGTCTGTTCTCCGGCAATTTCCCGCTCTCTGCCGCGCCCGTCACCCTGGCCCGGCTCCTGTCCATCGGCGGCAACAGTTATCGTTACGCCGGGCTCGCAAATGGCGAACTTCACCGCCGCTCGGGCACGACCCAGGGACTGTTTACGCCCGTTGCATCCGGTCTCAGCGGCCAACCGTTCTCGACTGTCGTGACCAATACGCAGGGGAGCAGCCAGCCATTCTTGTTCTGTTACGATAGAGCTAAGCTCATCAAAGACAACGGTACCGGATCGCCTACGCAAACGGGAATCTTCCCGCCGACTCAGCCCGTCATCGCCACCCAGTACGCGCCCGAAATCCTGCTCATCGACAGCTTCCAGTCCGCATCCGGGTACGGCCCCGTGAACATGAGCAGCATTGGCCTGAGTACGGCTGCGACCATAGCCGGGACTGGCGGCACATCCATTCTCGGCGGCGATTACGATCAGTACACGGACACAACCGGGTCCTACTCGACGGCCCCGGACGGCATGATCGCGCTCTCCGAGAACCTCGCCGACGGCGCGCTCCGGCTGAAGTTCAACACGTTTCCGGTCAACAACACGTATGACATCGTCGCGCTGAACAATCGGTACGATGCGGCCGACACGTTTGAATTCCAGGAGGTCACGTTCGCCATCGCGTCCTCGACTGTCGGGTACATCGGCAAAACCGTCGCGCTGAATCTATCCAACTATCAGGGTGACGACCTGATCGTGCTCGCAATCCAGTGTTCCGAGCCGCAAAACATCCAGGGCATTCAGGTCATGTTCGACGTGAACGGCTCGGATTACGGCGCCAGCTATTACTGGAAGTCGATCATTCCCGTCAGTTGGCAGGGATCGGTGTCCGAACCGCAGACGAACGATCCGGTGTCGGCGATGGTCGATGCCGTATTCGATCTCGCCATGGGGGTGACCAATACCGCCCAGGATGTGGGATCGTCAGTGGCCGAATACCCGACTGTCCCGACCAATCTGCAAGGCGTGCAACCGTCCCAGATGTCGAGCGGTCAGGGTTCATGGTCGGTCATATACCTGCCGAAAGGCCAGTTCCAGCCCGCCGGAAACGCCGGTCAATCGGGCGCCGACTGGTCGAAGATCACCGGCTGGCGGGTGCAGGTCACGACCAACTCCAACGGTCCGTCGAATATCAGTTTCAACGCCTTGTACATTCAGGGTAGTCCAACAAGCACGGGTATAGGCACGGGCGCCGGCGCATCGAGTTACGGCGGGGTAGGATACGATTTCCGGTTCACGTACTGGGACGCGAGCACGCTGACGGAATCGAACGGGTGCCCGGCTGCTTACTTCTCGGTGACTCCGACAAACGAAGGCGGCACCAGTACCCTGATCGTGCTTCGTCAGGCAATCAATCTCCAGTTGCAGTATTCTCCCAACCCAGCCGTCACGCACGTTCGCGTGTATGCCCGCGGCGGCGTGTTCGGGAACAACTGGTATTACGCCGACCAGGTGCCGAACGTCACGGGCACGGGCGTATTCGACTACAACTATATATTGCCGGATGAAGTGCTGGAGGAAGGCAACATCCTGTCCCTGACAAACGATGTGCCCGTGACGAGCACGCTCCCAAATCCGATTGCAACCACGCTCAGCGCGGCGCTGAACCCGGCCCCGGCGAACACGAACACGCCTACGCTCCTGACCGTGAATGTCGCCAATGCGGGCGCGGTATTCGTTCCTTACCAAATCGTGGACATCGGCGGTCCGCAGGATCTGGAACAGGTCTACGTCGTGACCGGCGGTACAGGATCGTTCACGGCCTATATCCAGTTGCCACACGCACTCGGAGAGCCGGTAAACGTGTATGCGGCCCCGGCGCAACCGCTGTATCTTGCCGCACTCGCCTACGGCCAGGTATGGATGGCGGGCGATCCCAACAACCCCAATCAGCTTTACTACACACCCAGGGATCAGCCTCAATACTGTCCTCCGCAGAATCACATTCCGGTCGGCAAACTGGGTCCGAGCGACCCCATTACCGCAGTCATCAATCATCGCGGGACGCTGTTCGTGCGGACCTACTCGTCGTGGTATCAGATAGCCCCCGGATCGCCGCCGACATGGCAAAGTACAGGCTGCCAGCACGGGAGTCCCGCGAATTTCGACTGGGCGACGACCGAGAGAGGCGTATTTTTTCAGGGCTGGGACGGTATCCGCTTTTTCGTCGGGGCCGATGCCGATTACATGTCGCTCATTATCGAATGGCTGTACAGGGACAATGCGCAGGCGGCGGTGGAGCTGGTGAACCTCGGCGAACTGAATTCGGTGATTGGCGCGTTCAAAAACAACACATTCCTATGCAGCTACGTTGGGCAGGACGGGAGCCGGCACCAGCTCAAGTACAACACAAACTATAAGCGCTGGCGGAACGATGACGTGCCCGCAACCGCGTACCTGCTGGAGCCGGACACGAACATCCTCTTCTATGCGATACCCTACCCGAATCTCCCGTCCGGTAACTGGGCAATCGTATCCGATCAGCTGAATCAGGATTATGACGACGGCGGGTGGGTGAACGGGGCATTGGCTGAGAACCCGATTCCGATGAACTTGCAGTTGCCGTATCTTGATCTGGGCGCGATCAACAACCAGAAACAGTATAACGTCTTCACTGTAGACGCTGACCCGAACAATCAGGAAATCGGCGTCCAGTTGCTGTTCGATGACAACAACGGCAGCGTGGCCCCGATCAATCTGGGCACGTTTACGGGATCGGAGCGTGCCAAGTTTCAGTTCATCCTCAACAATGGACAGGGACAGGAAGCGTACAAGATCAGCCCGGTATTCACGTCCAATGTCACGGCAGCGCCTATCCTGTATCAGGCCAACATCGAGGCCGCGATCCTGCCCGACCAGCGCTCAAGTTACGACAGCTACTGGCAGCGCTATGGCACCGATGAATCCAAACTGGTCAAGCAGGCATATTTTGACATCAGCGGGGATGCGGTGAACGTGATGGTGTTCGCGGACGGGAACGATGTCGATCCCTATTGGACATTTACGATTGCGGCGAATCCCAATCGCTTGGAGTCCCCGATCCGGGAGCGATTCCCGGCACTCAAGTTAAGATTGCATCGCATCGTGATGACGTGCGTCGGGGAATATCAGTTGTGGTCGCCGATTCAGGTGGATCAGAAACCGATCTGCGTGGGTAAAGGATATCAGAGAAGTGAACTGGTCGAGGCCGGTCCCGCATGAACTCCGCCTCTGCCCCATCCCGAATCGGCACTACCAGCACTATCCCTGATCGCGATACCGATCGCGATACCGATCGCAATGCCATCCTCTCGTCCGCCCGCTGTCTCGGCACGATGGGCAACGGTCGCGACAAGTGTAAACGCCAGGTCGTCTGGTATATTGCGGGTATCGGACCTTTCTGTCACGTCTGCCATGAAGTTTACTTCGCCCGCAACTGGCGCGACATCGAGATCGAGGAAGTGATCCGGTTATCGGACCGCGAAGAGGAATTTTTTCACAACGGCGAAGGGAGTAAGCGATAAGCGGTAATTGGTAATCGGTAACTGGTGTCCGGTCGGATTTCTATTGACCAATCGTATCCGCTGCTGTATACAGTTGGAATGGCTGTCGATGTCCCGGTCGCGTATTATAACGAAAATGATCCGTTCGCGGCTGCCTGGCTTGAAAAGTTAATCGATGCCGATCTGATCGCGCCGGGATGGGTGGATACCAGATCAATCGAAGACGTGCATCCGGAGGACCTTGATGGGTTTACGCAGTGCCATTTCTTTGCCGGAATCGGCGGATGGTCGTACGCTCTCAGGCTTGCCGGATGGCCGGACGACAGGGAAGTCTGGACCGGAAGTTGCCCCTGTCCGTCTTTCTCCTGCGCAGGCAAAGGATCGGGCTTTGAAGACCCTCGCCACCTCTGGCCGGAATTTTACCGCCTCATCCGCGAGTGCCGGCCTCCAGTCGTCTTTGGAGAGCAGGTTAATGCGGCGATTGGACACGGCTGGTGGGACCTTGTATCCACTGATCTGGAAAGTGCGGCATACGCCGTTGCGGCGGCGGTACTTGCATCGGCAAGCGTTGGCGCGACGGACATCCGGCACCGACTCTACTTTGTCGGGGTGGCCAACACCGAAGTGCGGCAACGCGAACGGGAACAAGTATCAATACGGAAAGAATGGGGAGCACCTTCTGAATCTGACGGGAGCAGCGGAACTGGCGGGTTGGAGCACGCCGAGCGCGAGGGACTGGAAGGATTCGCCGGGGATGGCGACGACGGGAACAAACCCGGACGGCTCGGAGCGCAGTCGATTGGATCAGTTAGGCCGACAGGCGCAGTTAGCGGGCTGGCCGACACCGGTAGCGAACGACGACAACAAGAGCGTGGAAGCGCACCTCGCCATGAAGAAGCGAATGGGCGAGAGGGATGGAACGGGTGCGAACCGGACGGCGATCACCTCTTTGCAAGTAGCGGCCAAGTTGTCGGGATGGCCGACGCCTCAAGCGCACGATGCTCAAGGTCCGAAGACGGCAAAGCAACAAGAGGTCATGCGGGCCAAAGGCCACGGAGTAGCGAACCTGAACGAGAAGGCATTGCTGGCGGGCTGGCCGACTCCGATGGCGGGGAATCCCGGCTCGGAGACTTACAACGAAGCGGGCAACACGGACTCTTCGCGCAAGACTACAGCCTTAGTTTCGTGGCGGACGAACGAAGTGACCGAGATCCTTTCGCTGCTATCCGGGGAGCCACAGCCGATGCGCTTAAAGGCCACTGGCGAGATGCTGACTGGCTCTTCTGCACAGATGGACGGTGGCGGCCCGTTGAGGCCGGAACATTCCCGCTGGATTCAAGGATTCCCAACCGCTTGGGACGTTTGCGGGATCGTAGCTCATCAGGATTTGCAGAGAAGGCAGCGAGAGAAGAAATCGGTTTCCCGCTCGGCCAAAAAGCGCCCGCGAGACTAATGAGATTGAGAGGCTATGGGAACGCGATAAACGCTCAGGTTGCAAAGGAGTTCATCCTTGCGAACATGCACGCAATGCAAAATCTCTAAGCCCGATGCGGAGTTCTATAGCAGACCATCGGTGCCATGCGGTCGGCAGAGCCACTGTAAGACCTGCAACGCTGGCAAGGCGAGGAGATGGCGAAAGAACAACCCAACCAAGTGCAAAGAACATGATCGCCGATGTGACGCGAAGCGATGGGCGGCATACCTCAAGCGAAAGTATGGAATCACCGCAGAGCAATACGGCTCACTCCTTTGCTCGCAGGATGGAAAGTGCGCCATATGTCGAACCGATAAACCAGGTGGCAAGGGCAATAAGCGCTTTCACGTAGATCACATCCACGGAACTACGACGATTCGCGGCCTACTGTGCTCGCGCTGCAATCAGATGATTGGATATTCACTGGATAAACCTGAGACGCTGGAGGCGGGCGCACGATACCTGCGTGTCAACGCGCAAGTCGCGCAGGCGTTCATCGAAGCGTACATGAGTATACGATCATGAGCACATCCCCGACCCCATCCCCATCCTCGACTTCATCCCTATCCACGCCCGCGATTCAGATCGCTCCTCTCCAGCAGGTCACGTTCAAAGCCTCCGACTTCTCGGACGACGAATCGCTCACTCTGTTCAATCAACAGTTCACGAACATCATCAATCAGATCAACAATCTGCTGGGATTCAACGGTCCGATCAAATTCCCGAATCACGTGGACATGGCCGGGAACCGCCTGATGAACGTGGGCGCGGCAGTCGAGCCAACGGACGCAGTCAGTCAGGCGTATGGGAATACTCAATATGGCGCAGCCGCGCTGAAACCCTATTTCGAAGCCATAGGCAAGCAGATATTCCAGACCTACCGCCGCCTGTCCGACAGGAACCAGCGGGAGCAGTATTCATCGTTCCTCAATCAAGTCCTGAACACGGCCCCGACCGCGAACACGTCCTACATATTCTTCGGCGTGCCCAGTGCCGGGACCGTCGAGACCACGATTACATCCGGTCTGCACCAGCGGGTCGATGGGTCCGCTTTCCCGTATACAGGACGTACCGACACCCTGGCACTGCCCGAAATCTACACGATCACGTCCATATCCCGTACAAGCGGCATTGTTACGGTCACCACTTCGGCCGCAACCGGGATCGTTCCCGGTGACGGGTTTACGATCTCGTCCGTAAGCGACCCTACGTACGATGGAACATTTGTGGCCCTGACTGTGGCCGGTACCACGATCACCTATTATCAGGGCGGTCCGAATTCATCCAGCGGTGGCGGGGCGTTGTCCGTTAACGGCGTGTACTACTACACGATATCGCATGGCCAGAGTAATTTAGGGTTGGTCAGCGGATTCAGCGCGGATACATGGTCGAACCGGCGTGAGGCTTCGTACGATGGCACAACGATCATTGGCGTGGTCGTGATCACGAACAATGGAGGGGACCCGGTGAATTCGGCTGCCGGCAACACTCCACCGCAGTCGGGAGCGTCGGCGGCGATCATCAGGAGGCTATGAGATGACGTTAGTGGCGTCCAAATATCAACTCGTGATCGAATCCGGAAACCTGTCGGGCACAACCGGCCATCACACGATCCAGTGCCACATTCTGGAGACCAGGCCCGATGGCGCGCCGGTCCGGGGCGTACCCGAGACTTTCGGGATTGAGGCAGTCGCGCTCCAGCGCAAGTTCGGCGGGGATGCGGGCAAATGGCGGGACTGGGTTGCGGGCGTGATGCTCGAACGGCACAAGCAGCGGGTAGCCGTGGATGCGGAAGTCATGAAGTGGTCGGGGAAAGCGTTTGAGATTCCCGACAAATAGTTCTTGACTTGTATACGGTCGTGTTGTATACAGGATTCGTGACCAATCGGAAGCAGTCCAAATCCAAGCTCAAGTCCAAGAAGCCCGCTCAGCCTGCTCAGCCTGCTAAGCCCGCTAAGCCCGCTCATCCCGCTCCTCCGCCGACCGTCGTCCTGTCCGCTCGCGTGGCCCCATCCGTTCGCAAGGAACTAGCCAAGGTCGCGAAACGCGCCGGATACAGGAACGTGGCTGAAGCGGTAGTCGCGGCAGTCAAACAGTATCTGAGCGCGTTCCCGCCAGAGGTGACCCGATGAGCGATGATCGCGACCAATCCATCGGTGACCGTATCGACAACGCCATCGGCTCGGGCAGGATTACCGAGACCATCACCGTCCCTCTATCCGCGGATATGACCAAGTCCCAGATTGCCAAAGTCGCCCGCCAGATAGCGAATCTGCTGCACGCTATGATATCGAACGCCGCCAGATACGCGGCCATCGGCGAAGGCAACAACGCAGGCGCCGGGGCACCGATCCACCAGAATTTATGGGCCGCGGCGGCGAACGTGGATATTGTCGCGACCACGCTCGAACAGTCGATGAAACAGGTCATTGACCCGACAAGATTGCCTGCGCCTCCGGGCGGCGGTCCGGTGAGGATGAACTGATATGAGCAGAGGTCCCAGTCCCAGCAGTTACGATACTTCATCAAGTGCCCCATCGCGTGTAATTCGTCTACGCAGCGAGAACGACGACGAACTGCTTATTGAAGAAAACGCTAACGAAGGATGTAGACCTATAACGGTTTCCACTTCAAGCGGTGGAGTCGTAGTTGGATGCACGCGTCTGAGTTGGAAGGCATGGGACTATATCATGCGCGAGGTCCAGAGCAAGCGTTGACGGGTTGACGGAGCGATGTGTCTGAAATATTCGAAATCTTCAAATCCGACAATTACAGATTCGGCTCCTGCTCGATCCGCCTGTACGACCGCAACTCCGCTCCCGACGATTTCCTGATCCAGCTCTACCGCGCCGCCAAGCCGAGAATCCATTCAACTTTCTGCGGCATGACCGATACCTCCGCCGCCGCCATCACCGCTTACCTGTCCACCCGATCCCCGCTCCTGCTCATGTGCGTAGACAACGACCAATTAGCTGGCGGGTACGAAATCATCGGGTTCGCGTACACAACCCTGATCGTGGGTCCAAGAATAGGCACGGTCAATCCCTATCCGGGCAGATCAGCGCTGTTCGGCTACGCTTATTTCCGCCCGTGGTACGGCAAGCCTGAGATCACGGTCACGATGATGCTGGCCGGAATCTATCTGTTTCACGAACTGGGACTGGTCACGTTGCAGGGGCAGTCGCTGCCGTCGAACCAGCTTACGCGCCGGTTCCTGCGCCAGTTCGGAACCAGGGACGTGGGAATACTGCCGAAATTCCTGCTTTATAACGGGCAGCTTGTAGACAGCCACCTGTCGTGCCTGTTCAGGGCGGACTTCGAGGCTTATGTCGAACGTGTACTGAACGAGTGCTCGTCCCTGTGACCGCACCTACTCCTGTAACCGTATCCCTGTAACCGTGCCTGCCCATCCTGTTTTGAGCCATTTGACATTTATGCTAGGCTTGTGGTCATGGGCGGCGAAAAAGGATCACCTCCGGGACCATCTCCACAGGTCACTCAGGGCATCGTCACGAACGAGAACGTCCTATCCTCGCTGATCGGACAGGAGACGCAAGAATCCAATCAGCTGTTCAACTTGGCCATGCCTGGCTTCGTGCAGGAAATGAACTACGAGCAGTCGCTTGCCAGTGGTCAGCCGGGAGCGGTAACACGTGCGATCGCGCCCCAAGCCCAGCAGATTGCCCAAGTCGCACAGGGTGCGACCGGCAACATTATGGCCAACGATCCTGCTGGCGGTGAAAAGAATCTGGCACTCGAACAGGTACAAGCCCAGAAGGCGGGTCAGATCGGCGCGACTGCCACGAATGCTATACAGGCCGCGAACAAGTCATTAGGTAATCTGTCGGCCCAAGGTATTGGGGAAGCCCAAGGAGCGTCCGGCCAAGCCATTAGCGGTGCAGGCACGGGCATCAGCGGATACGGCACACTGGGCAACTTACAAATTGAAGGCCAGCAGTTGCAAATGGAACAGAAGGGTCAGGAACTGGGCGCGCTTGGCGGACTGGCTGGAGACGCGTCACAGTTGGGTGCCGCTGATATCAGTTCGCAAGGTGGCAAGGCTTTAGCTACGGCACTGGCGGCATAGCGATAATCGCACATTGTATGGCAAACGGTTCCACATCCACGCTTGAGCAGCCTGTCGGCATCGCGACCCCGCCTGTATACGACCCCACGAAGCCATACCAGAACCCCAATCAGTCGAACCAGTCCCCGGACGGCACTCTACAGGTCACGCCACCGCCGCCAAATCCTCTCGCTCAACAGCCCGCCCCCACCGCCCCAGCCGTCTTGCCTAACCGCGGCGGCAGGATAGCCGGAATCGCATACGGTCTCGACTCCATTCTGCGCGGTTTCATGAAAGGCCGCGACCAAGCCCAGCAACAGTCGGCATACCAGGTCAATCGTCTCCTTCAAGGTTACGGATACGCTTACAACGCCGCCAAGGACCAGTATCTCGGTATGCTCCAGAACGATCCCGATCTGGCGGCCAAACTCGGCGAACTGAACCAGATTGGCTCGACCAAAAATCCCACTCCCGAACAGCAGGCGCGGGCCAAGGAAATCCAGTCCGATCCGAAAGTGGGCAAGGCCATGCAGGTGTCCGGAGCCGCCGATGCGGCATGGGCTGCGCAGCAGAAGATTTACGGGAACTACATCAACCCGCAGAAGAAAAGCAAGACCAGTAAAGGGGGTGATCAGTCGTCGAAGGCAAGCGGTGACGGTGAGAATCCTATTGAGCTGTTGCAGTCCAAGAATCCGCAGGACAAGGCGCGGGGGTACTGGTTGCTGAACCAGAAAATCGGGCCGGGATACAAGCGCGAGGCCGCGTATTACATGTCGCCGCAATACCAGCAGGCGGTCAGGAACGCGCAGGGCCAGCAGGAACTGGCTGGGATGACGACGACCAGCCAACTGGACGTAGCTAAGCTCGAAAAGTCTGAACGCGACGGCACGATCACCGCCGATGATAAGAAGAAACTAGACGCATATCGCACGCAAGCCACTGCTGGTGAAGAAGGCAAGGAAAGCGCACAAGTTCGCGGTATGCGCGCTGGTTTGAAGGCCGCCGGGCTGCCCGATGATAAAATACAGCAGGTGATCGCGAGCCACTACGGTGGCGCTGGAATGCGGGGTACGTCCGTGCTTCAGAAGTATGCGGATGCGGTGCAAGACGCTGTCGATAATGGTCGTGACCCTGCAACCGATCCCAGCGTGCAGCAACTGGCACGGGCTATTCAGGCCGAACACCCGACTGCTATGCGCGCCGTAACCCTCAAACTCCCCGATGGCAAGCAGGCCGCTGGCAAGGTTGATCACGAAGGTAATCTGCTCACCGCTGATGACAAACCCGCGCCCGAAGGCACGATGCTCTACCAGCAGCCCAACTACGCATCGCAGATGGCTGGCACGCGCACCGTTCAGGTCATCGGTGAAAACGGACTCCCGACGGTTATGGGATGGAATCCAAAGACACAAATGTATGACATTTCGCAGGGAGTCAGTGCCTCTGGAGCCTATGGTCACGAAATGGCGCAGGCAGGTGCCGTCAGTCGAGCTGGTACAGGACTCATTGACGACATCAAGGCCAATAAGGATCAACTAGGCACGCTGCTCGCTTGGGTCAAGAAGCACGGTATCAATACGCCAATCGGTGACCCGAAACTGGCTGGATTACAGTCTGAGTTGAAGACTTTTGCGGCACTGCAACCGGCCATGCACGGATTCCGGTCAAGATCAGCACAGGAAGCGTTCGAGAACATTATTGGGGATCTGCAAAAGAATCCTGATGCCACGATTGCGTCTATTCAAGGCATCATGAAGACTGCGGGAGCGATCAATCCTAACTTGGAATCGGGTGCAGAGGCAGGCGGTGACAAGAATAAGAATAAAAACCGTAAGCGTAACGACAAGCCTACCGATCCCAATGATCCACTCGGTATACGATGAGCACCACACCGCTTAATCTGCTAACGGAAAAGATTCGCGCCGCACATCCTCATGTCTATGATGACATGGATGATGCCACGCTGACCAAAAAGGTGCTCGCCAAGTACCCACAGTATTCCGATTTGGCTGCTCCCAAGATCAGTCGCCCAGCGCCCCCTGAGCGTATTGCCCCGTCATCGTTCTCGGAACGCATCGGCGAACGTATCGAACAGAACGTATACGCGATCCCGAACGCCATCGAAGGCCACACAGCCAGTTACCAAGAAGGACTGACGACCCCGAAAGCGAAGGCAGAAGCCGAGCAGGAAGTCCATCAACAGGCTGAAGGCACCCGTCATTTACTGACCGGAGGAGCAACCACGCTACCGGGCAAGATCGCTGCCTACGCGACCGTCGCGCCCCGGATGGTATACGAGCAGGCTAAGCAGTACATCCAGCATCCCGAGACCGCAATCGGGGACCTAGTCCTGTTATTTCCAGAATTGTCTGAAATGCGGATGCCGGGAAACAAAACGTACAAACCAGGCGTTGGTACTGAGCCGGTTACCGCTCCCGATCCCGCGTACACTGCCGCACTCGACAAAGCCAACGACCAGTTTTCATCCGATGCCAAAGCCTACCACGACAAGCTCACCAAGGCGTTCGACGACGCGAAACGCGAGCACGCCGAAGCCCTGGCCAAATACGATCAGGAGACAAAAGCCCACGCCGACAAGCACCAGCAGGCCGCGAAAGAGTATCACGAAAAACTCACGGGCGTGTTTGACGAAGCGAAACGGAAACAGCTCGCCGACGCCGCTCAATATGAACAGGACCGCGCCAAGTGGATCAAGGACTGGCAGGACTACCGCAAGGCCGAGACCGAAGCCCGAGACGCTGCCCAGCGCACAAAGACACTGGCGCAGGGAACCAAGGATGCGGTCAAGTCCACGTTCGATAACCTCAAGCAGACGTACAAGACTGGTCGGGCCGCGCTCAACGAACGATGGGGGCAGTGGAACAAGTCTGTAGAAGGTATAACGAGAGATCCCAAGCATATCTACGATACGATTGAGGAGGCCAAGACCAAACGGTTGCGTGGCAGCCCCGGCAGCTTGCAGGAGTTCAATAACCTGCTCGGTGAACTAGGCGTGCAAGAATTCGAGGACACGCCGGAAGGCCGCAAAGCGATTATTGGACAGGAGCCTGTGCCGATTGAAACCCTCCGCACTCACTATTCGGCTATCGTGCGCCGAATTATGAAAGGTGGACTGCCGGGAAACATCTACCAAGCACTCCAGGATGTGCGAGCGGTCGTCGATAAGCAGATACTCGAAGGAGCCAAGACCCGCTCCACGGCTGCGACCGATCTGGTCGGCAATTACGAAGCCCTGAAAGGCGATGAATATCGGTTCGACTCCGACTGGGAAGATCGCAAGAGCCCGCTGGCGAACGCGCTCAACCAGCTTGATCCTAATTTTCTGGAACCGAAGCTGCTCGGTCGAGGAAACGAGTACATCACGAAACAGTTAGGTCGGTATACGCAATACGGTGCCGATCCGACACTACCGCAGAAAGCGTCTCAGTTGGCAGGTGAGGCCAAGACAGCCGCTAAAGTAAAAGTGAAAGTGCCCAAGGAGCCGGGACCGGAGCCAACACCTCCGAGCGATATGGTCGAGGGTAAGCCTCCGGCTAAACCGGCTGAAGCTGCTCCGCCAGCCCATCCTGAATTGCCGGAAAAGCCTGTTCCCGCTGCGCCTGAACTGAAACCAGTTGAGCGACCGGGCGCGGGCGCACAGAAGTTGGGTATGATGTCGCGGGCCGCAGCCCGGATCGTAGGCAAACTTGGTGGAGCTGCCGCGGGCACGCTAGTTGGGCATCCCATGGTCGGATGGGCAGCGGGCGGGGAACTGGCTCCCGAGATATTGAACAGGATTATCACGGCTAGGGGTGCGAAAGCCGTACCGGTCACGGTTGCGGATATGGCCACGCTCAGTCCTGTCGAGAAAGCGGGAATCCAAAATGGGATTACGAAACGATTGATTGAGGCTGCCGAGAAGGGTGAACCGTTGCCGCCATTAAGCAAGTTTCAGTCGGTGCTGACGAGAGAGCAAATGCAGCAGGCGATGCAAGCGGTGATGAAAGGCAAATCAGGTGTCACAGGTTCAGTACAATGAGAACTGCGCACTTCAGGCCGCATTCCGCTGCCCGAAAATATTTTGGGGAGTTCGCCAGACCCAACTTCCCAGACGAAAACTGAGCGGTTGAGGGCATGCCTTCCGCTCGGATGCAGCGATGCCCGTTCATGGCGGGCTGACCTGATGCTGTTAGTTCATGCTCTCTAACACAGAATAACAAAAGAGCAGCTGATCTCTTATGTGGATAGACCTAAATGGCAGCAAATTCAACATCGATCACGCATTCGCACTCAGGCCGGTCGATGACGGCGACGAGCAATGTATCCTGTTCCCGGTGGGCGCGTCTCCGATCGATGGCGGATTCCTCATTGAACTGCCGCTGAGCGAGGCTTTCGAGGCAATCCAGCAAGCACGGCTTTTGGAACTGGCTGGGATGCTGCCCGAGCCTGAACCTGACCCTGAACAGACTGTTCCTGATCGCGATCCCGATTAGCCCGACTAGTCTTATCTTGCCTTCCCTGATACCAGTCCGACTCCTCCATACCCGCCAACCGCGCCAGTCTGGCCTTCAAATTCATCTTGTACCGATATCTCCTGCTTAACTTTTCTTTCTCGATTCTGGCGATGTCATCGGCTTTCGCCTTGGCCAGGGCCACGACCAGATCCTCGGCATCCCTGAACCTGAGGATCATCCGCAACGCCTGCTCGGTCCGCACTGGCTCCGGCAGCTTGACGATTCTCATGATCTCCTTTTCGATGTTGGCGCTGAACCTGGGCAGAGGATTCTTGCGCGCCCCCATCTTGACCCGATCCGTCTCCTTGACCTTGGATTGCTCGCTGTCCATGTCAAGCATCCACAGGGCCAGACCCATACGGTCGATTACTCTGGATGGAGGCTCGCCCTTGACAATCCAGTACCCGTAGCTTCCGTTTTCGAACGGGACCGCCCGCAGGTAGCCGGCATCGACGAGCGCCAGAATGGACGTGTGCGGGATCATCAGGGATTTGGCGAGCGCATAGGAGTTGCACGCAAACTGTCCGGCGAATGGACCCATGAAGCGGTCATCGGGGAGACGGCAGATTCGCGGGAGCGGTATGGTGCCGTAGCGAGCTTTCGGATGGCGAAGCGGCGGAGGGGGAGGCGGCCAGGGTTTGGGCTGGTCGGGATAATTAGACCGATTAGACTGATTGGGCTGGTCGGGATCATTAGGCCGATACTTAGCCATATTAACCATGTTAGCCATGCACGTATTATAATGGCTGGCTGTGGCTCAGCAAATCGTCAGGCATCCTCCGAGCACGAACATAGCCGGGATCGTATACGATCCGGAAACGCAGACGCTCACAATCTCGTTCGTGAAGGGCGGGGTGTGCGAATATTATGACGTTGATGAGACGAGCGCGAAGGGATTCGAGATTTCAATCGGAGCCACGGCCTACCTGCGTGCGTATATCGAAAATGTCTTCCCCCAACAGCGTATAATCTGAATCTTGCTCAAAATTGAATGGTGCCGTGGGCCAGATTCGAACTGGCACTGGATGCACTCTCAATGCATTTTCTCTGCCCAATTGGAATACCACGGCACATCAAAACGTCTTGGTGCCCGAGGTGGGACTCGAACCCACAAAATCTCTTCGGTCTGAACGAAGCGCCTTTTCCAGTTTGACCACTCGGGCACTGGTGCATGAGGCTGGATTCGAACCAGCACTGCCACTAGGGCAACTAGTTTTACAGACTAGCGCGGCGAAACCGTATCCGACCTCTCACGCAAAGTTGGCCGAGAGGGTGAGATTCGAACTCACGACACCCGTAGGTGTGACGGTTTTCGGGACCGTTGGCATAAACCGGACTCGCCCACCTCTCGGTATGGCGGAGAAAGTTGGATTCGAACCAACGGCACCTTTCGGGTACGGCAGTTTAGCAAACTGCTGGGTTAAGCCTCTCCCCCACTCCTCCGATTCAAATTGTCAAAGATCTGAACTTGGTCCGCCCGGCAGGATTCGAACCTGCACCGGACTGCTCTTGAGGCAGTTGCATCTTCCAGTTGTGCTACGGGCGGATGCGATTGAATTGTGAGTTAGAGCGACAACAGTCGGAGGAGCCGACTAGAGAGCGATGAGCGTAGATAGAAGAGGTATCGCATTGGAGTATTGGTTGCGGTCGCCGGTAACGATCCGGCTTTGCGGGTTATGAGCCCGCCGTGACACCTGTTCACTTCCCCGCAACCACAATGTACCGCCAATGAATAGCGGTGTCAACCGCAAATTGGTCCGAGTGGACGGAATCGAACCGTCATCTCCTGCTCCCAAAGCAGAGGCTAGTCCTTCCAGCTACACTCGGGAATGGTCAGCGAGACAGGATTTGAACCTGCGTGTACATGGTCCCGAACCATGGGCCTGAACCGGGCTAGGCTACTCGCTGATGGTGGAGAGTGAGGTGCTCGCATCCTCGTCTCAAGGGCTTCAGCCTTGCGCTAAACTGTCTCAGCTAACTCTCCGTACAAAATTGGTGGACCTTGTCGGCTCTGCCCCGACCGCCTCCTGGGTGCAAACCAAGCGCTCTCCTGAATGAGCTAAAGGCCCACAGTCAAATTGGGGTGGCCGGTGGAACTTGCATCCACTATGACGAGGGCCACAACCTCGCGCCTCGACTACTTGGGCCTCGGCCACATCTGGAGCTGGCGACCCGATTCGAACGGGCTCAGTCCCGGTTACAAAGCGGGAACGCTGTCCTTACGCGCATCACCAGCAAACTTTATGGAGCCAAGGTTCGGTTACGATCCGAAGTCGTACGCTTACCAAGCGTATGCTCTGCCATTGAGCTACCAAGGCTCTTGGAGCCAGTGTCCCGAATTGCACGGGAGTCTCCGCTTTACGAGGGCGGCACTCTGCTAATTGAGTTACACCGGCTCTGGAGATCGGAGTCGGAATTGCACCGACGATGACGAGTTTTGCAGACTCGCGCTTTACTGTCTTAGCTATCCGATCTCACAAATGGAGCGACCTGTGGGATTCGAACCCACGACCTGTACGTTGGCAACGTACTGCGCTACCACTGCGCTAAGGTCGCTTGGAGCGGGCCACGAGAATCGAACTCGTTTTTGTCTGCTTGGAAGGCAGATGCCGTACCGGCTGGCTCGACCCGCAAAATTGGCGCGAGCGGCAGGATTCGAACCCGCTAATCGGTGGTTTGGAATCACCTGCCCTTCCAATCGGGTCATCGCTCGCGTGGCGGTACCGACCGGACCCGCACCGGCTAATGTCTCGCGTGACAGGCGAGTGGCTCGACTCCTTTGCCCTCGGTACCAATGGTAGCGGCGATCAGATTCGAACTGATCTCTTGCGATTCAGAGCCGCAGGTTTTTCCCACTAAACTACGCCGCAACAAATTCTCATCACTATCTGTTGTCAAAGAACTTGGCAGCGGCGCGTGGAGTCGAACCACGAAAGCGAGCTTCAAAGACTCGCGGCTTACCGTTAACCGACACCGCTACACTCGCAATGCAATCGCTTGACCACATCGCATACACAGCACAAAACTTTCATCCACGTCAAAATGGTTCTCCTGGCGTGCGACCCGCGCCTCGTTCCGCAACTTGATATGGTCGGTTACGGATCGCGTGCATTGCCGCTCGGTCGTAACTTTCGCCGGATGTCCCATAACGTAAATCATTGTCAATCCTTAATCCTTAATCCTTGGTAGGGCTACGGAGAATCGAACTCCGGTTGGCTGATTGAAAGCCAGCTCGCCTGCCACTAGCGGATAGCCCCGTATGGTGACGATAGCGGGATTCGAACCCACATTCCTGCATAGAGAGTGCAGTTGCCTCGCCGGTTAGCAGATATCGTCATAAATCACTGTAAAAATCAAAACCCCCGGTAGTGAGCCGGGGGTCTGTTGGTGCTGTAAATCCTCCCGGCTCACATGCAGATATCCCCCGTACCCTGCCACGGTTGTGCCGCGGCTGGGCATGTGGTCGTGAATTCGAGATGGAAGTGGAGGTTCATGGATTCGGTGGGTTTCTCCAAACACGGACAGATTAGTACAGGTCCGATGTCGTGTCAAGAAAATAATTATGAACGTTATGAACGTATGGTGAGCGGCCCGAGACTCGAACTCGGATCGTGACCTTCGGAGGGTCGTATGCTGTCCATTGCACCAGCCACTCACATGGTACCCGATGCGGGATTCAAACCCGCGACCTGCGCGTTAGGAGTGCGCTGCTCTGTTCACTGAGCTAATCGGGCACAATAAAATGGTAAGGGGCGAAGGATTCGAACCTTCAATGTCACGTTCGTAGCGTGGTAGTTTGTCCATTAGCTTAGCCCCTCACATGGAAGGCGCTGGCAGATTCGAACTGCCGTTCACGGCTTAGAAGGCCATGTCCTGTCCGATTGGATGAAGCGCCCTCAAAATTGGTGGAACCGGCTGGATTTGAACCAGCGTTATGTCTCGCTTAAAAGGCGAGTGCAATCGTCCGCTCTGCCACGGTTCCAAATCTGGTGCGCGATGTAGGAATCGAACCCACGTAGTGCTCATTAAGAGTGAGCTGCATAAATCCACTCTGCCAATCGCGCAAACTTGGTGCTCGAACGAAGAGTTGAACTTCGATCACGCGATTATCAGTCGCGGGCTCTGTGCCGTTGAGCTATTCGAGCATAAACTGTATGGGCCTACTTTCGTCACCGACACTGGGACTGCTCCCACCAGTGAAATTATCGGACTACCGTACTTCGGCCCAACTTGGTGCCGGATGAGTGAGTCGAACACTCGCAGCTAGTTTGTAGGACTAGCAATCTACCGTTGATCTAATCCGGCAAAACTCTGGTCCGTCCGCGAGGATTCGAACCTCGGATATCCGACTTATGAGGTCGGTGCTTTCGACCGGCTAAGCTACGGACGGACAAACTTGGCTCGGCTGGTGGGACTCCAACCCACACCCTTCCGCTTAACAGGCGGCTGCTTGGTGCATCTCAGCTTCAGCCGAACATTCGTGCATAAAAATGGGCCACCATCTCTGGCGGCCCGGATTCCCCATTCCTTTGAACTGTCTGATTCCAACTCATTCCGAATCAGGGGTCACCGGGCAAGTGTATACGGATACGATTGACGCGGATGGTGACGGTATTTTTCCGCATTCGATTTCGTCTCACTCGCTTGGCGATCCTGAACATGCCAATATCTACTCACGAATCGTGGTTGTTGTCAAGATAATTCCGTTGTAGACTGTTCGTGTATGCGCGCCCGACGAACCCGGTTCACAACTTCGCGTGTTCGCGCTACCCCGGAACGGGTCACGAAAACCCGCGATGGCGTGACCGTATACAGGCGAAATAATCAGGGTAAGCAGGCTATGGCCGAGGCCATCGGTGAGCAACGCCGCGCGCAGCAGTCGAAATGCGCGAAGTGCGATAACTGGCTGGAATATGGCGATGCGGTATTCCGTGACAAGGAGTTCAGAGATGGGATCGAAAATCCGGTCGTGCACAGGAACAGGTGTCCTTCTTAATCCGGTTCTGACCCTGTCTATCCTGTCTGTCCTGTCCATTGTGTTTACGGCTGGGACCGCGTTCGGTCAGGGACCAGCCAGACCCCAGACCCTACCTCAGCTAGCCACAGCAGACCCAACCTAACCTCGGACCGCACCGCCAGACCTCGCCTCACCCGAGCATAGCGTGCTCAGCCGGACCCTAGTAGACAGTCTCAGCAAACTTCTATGCTACTCCGAATTTTGTAACCGAAAATCGCCCATAGGTCGGACGAAAATCGCCAAGCCCGCAGAACATACCCGCCGACTGAATCAATTCGTGCATGAACTGTGAAGGCAAATATTGAGGCAGCACCACGTTCAGCCTGCACCGGATTTTCCATCCCGTATACAAAGCGGGACGGCAACGAGTAATTCCATTGCGCTGAATCATCACCCGTCTCTGGTCGATGAAATCCCACTCCTTTTTGCCGGTCGAGCACAATTCATCAATACAGACGACCCCGGCCTTGACTAAATCGGCAGCGGACTTACGCGGCGAGCGCGGGTCCTGTTTGAACTTTGATGCCGCAACCATCGACATGCGAAGATACTCGCTGGGTATCGCCAGTTCGCCTTTGTCGTTGCGGTACACGTAGGTTTCGAGATCATCTTCCTTCTTGGCTTTTGATCCCTTCGCGGCCTTCGATTTCGCTTCCACGCCCTCAACCGACCACCGATGAAACAGGATTGGCGCGGTACCTTCGAGTTCGACCTCAAGCGTATACGGTACATCCATTTCAATTGTCTTCTTGGCGTCATTGCTGACGGGTGAAATCGCTGTTGCCATACCATCACCTCTTGATGTAGGATTTTGTTACGGAGATAGGATATGGTACAGACGGTACAAATGTCAAGAAAATCCTTCGACGGTGTTTTGAATGTCAGAGGACTGGACCGTGATCTTGTCCGTAAAGCAAAAGCGGCAGCCGCAACGGAAGGAATCACGATTCGCGAATGGGTTGCCAAAGCTATCAAGACGGCTTTGACGAGACGCGGTATGGATGGCTAGGCACCGGCGGGTTTGGTTAGGTGCGGTGCGCTAAGCTATTGGCTGGGCGTGGCATGGTCGGGTATGTCGGGGTATGGCTGGGCTAGGTATGGATTATTTGACCTACATGATAAGATTTTGGTGAAAGAGTTCACTAAGGCAGGGTCTGCTACGGTAAGGTCTGCCACACCGTGGTCCGGTGTGGTCCGGTTTGCTACGGTAAGCTACGCTGCGGTCGGGCGAGGTTAGGTGAGGTTAGGTATGGCATGGTCTAATTTCTCAAAGAGCCTGCTTCTGTATTTCGTTCTCGCATCCTCCTTCGCATTTTCCCAAGGTGGTAGCTTTGTCCGTCAAGTCTCAGCCAGTACAGTCTCGAACGGCGGCACTGGCCAAGTCATTCCTTACGCGAACGTGCTCGTATGCTCGTATCCTGCAACCGGAACTCCATGTACGCCGCCCGCGAATATCTACGCTGATCGGGGATTAACTCAACCTCTCAGCAACCCATTTGCGGCCGATATAAATGGGCTATACAGCTTCTTTGTGGCGACCGGAGAATATCTGGTGCAGGAGACGACTCCAGTTGGAGCGGGTTATACGTTTGCTGAGAGTTTTTCAATTTTCAGCAACGGGACCGGGACGGTTTCTGTCGTCAATTTAAGCCTGCCCTCGTCCCTGTTTCTGACCACCGGATCGCCCTGCACGACCGTATGCGACTTGTCCGCCTCGCTCATCGCCCAGTCTCCGTATACAGTCTTTGGCAACTTCGGCGGATCATCGGCGGTGCCGTCGTTTGGCAGCCTAGTCGCAGGCCAAATCCCGTCTACACTCAATGCCACGACGATTGATGGCCTGGCCGTGTCTGGGAACGAGACTGTATCGGGCACACTTGGCGTCACAGGCAATACCACTCTCAGCGGTACCCTGAACGTGACCGGCCTGACCACGCTCGGATCACTGTCCGTAACCGGGAACGAGACTGTCTCGGGCACCGCCACTCTGTCCGATGGCGGATCGCTATCCGGCACATTCTCGGGCAATCCCGCGTTCTCGGGCATCCCCGTATTTGGCACCCTGAACGTGCTTACCGGAATCGAGATCGGCGGATCGTTCGGGACCGCCGGCGCCTGTCTGCAATCGACAGGCTCGGGCTCGATCTATTCCGTCGGGTGCGGACTCGGCGGCACCCCCACTGTATCTGCTGAAAGCGGGTCTGGGGGTGGCACCGCCACCCTGACCACTGGCTCGCTCGACAAAATCGGCCAAGTCACGGTCGTGGCTGGGGGAGCGGCACTATCAAGTTCTGAACTGTTTCTGGTCACCTTCAGCACTCCATTCTCGACAGCGGCTTTTTGCAATGTAACTCCCGCCGACTCGCCAGCAGCCACACTGGGGACTACATACGTAGGCGTGCCGCTGTTAGGCAGCGGTCTTGCAGAGTTTGCGGTATACAGTACGGGAACAGTGGGTAGCGGGACGACGTATGTATACAATTATGGCTGTAACGGGCAGTAACAGTATCGGTATCGGTAGCGGAGATCGATTATGAAACGAGTCACGCCGGTTACGCCGGTTACGCCAGTTAAGCAGGTTCTAATCATTCTGTCGCTTGCTGTCATCATCTCAGCCTCAGCTCGATCCGCCGCCCAGTCGGTTCCGGATTTACCGGATGCCCCCCGTACCCAGCCTGCTCAGTATACTCAGCCCGCCGCGAAGTGCGGCCCGTGGTCATGCTGGAATTACCCTGATGTGCCGACCCTGGAAGTGCTCAGGAGCAGATCATTTCTCCTGAGCATCGGCGGGGAAGTGGGATTGGCTATCGGGAACGCCGAGGTGATTCACAGCAAGGAGGCTCACGGCCAGTGCAGTATCCTGAATCATCGGGGTCTTGAGAGCCGGGGCAGACTGTACTTGGGGCAAGCTCCCATTGTTGCCGTGGTCGGAGTTGTGGACTTTGTCTGGGGCAAAGTCAAAGGGCCGAAATATATAGTTCCGGGGTTCAACGCTTATCCGGCCATCGTGCATATCAGGAACATGGTGCATTGGGAGGAGGATTGTTATTGAGGATTGTTACTGAAGTCGAGACAGGATGGAGACAGGATGGAGACAGGATGGCGTGAGGAGATGAGATCATGAACAGCCGCGACAGAGTCAGCAAGAAGATACGCAAGCTGAGACATGAAGGCGAGCGGCCCGATGTTGCGGTCGCGACCGCGCTCAGCATGGCAAGAAAAAACAGGATCACGAAAAGCGGCGGGTATCGGCGCGTGAAAAAGAGCCGGCACAAGAGACACGGACGGACGTATAATCGTAAACGGTCAGGAGGACGGTAATATGGCGAGGAACCCAAGAGTGTCCGCGGATGAGATCAGAGCGAGACGGCTGGCGAGAGAAGCTCGGGAACAGGAACAGGTACAGGAACAAGCGCAGGGTCAGATTGGTCAGCCTGCTCAGCCTCCCGTCCAGCTTCCGGAGTTTGGACCGGTACAGGAACAGGCACCGATCCTGCAACAGACCCAGACCGGGGACCGGCCAGCCCCGACTTTGGTCGATTTTGGCAATAGCGGCCTCTCAGGCGAACCGGGGATCGGGGGGTCTGCCGGACTAGGATCGGGCCAGGAAACGCTGGCAGAGGCTATGCCTGCACCCGCGCCTAGCCCTGTAATCCCGACAGCAGTCACAACTGATCTCGACAGCCTGCTTGCGTCTCTCGACTCGGCCCAGCTTGCCCGTATGAGGTCCATGGCCACGCAAAAGGGACTGATCGGTCCTGATGCCCAGATCGCGGTCATTGCCCCGGACGGCAGCCTGACAGTCAGTGTCAAGCTGGACGCGGACGTGGTCAGCCAGCTTGAAAACTGGCGGGAACCGACAGACGTGAGCTTGGCCGATACGGCAACCCGGTACATCAGGGAAGCGCTGACGAATTATCTGTACGGCGACTGGAATCCGATGCCGGAGCCCGAGCCTGTTCCGGTGGCGGCTGCGACCGTGACCAAGTAACCAATTAGAGGTGATCTATGTCCATGTGGCCCATGACTCAGGAACAGATCAACGAGCAGGAAGCCAAGGTTCGAGAATATCGTGTTTTCTCTCGGGACCCTAAAAAGAGAATCATGGGTATCCTGATGGACACCAGTGTCGGTCACTCTGGACTGTACGAGGATGTTGCCGAGAAGAAAGCCGATGAGATATTGAAGGAGTTCACGGCGTTTACATTGTAGATGCTTACATAGACTACGACCACTACAGGAGCCTGATCATGTTCGAGTACCTCGAACCTCGCGACGGTCCGGTGATTGACGGAATGGAATCACAGGAAATCGTCTACGCAGCCGATCAACCGGAGTATATTCCACTCCGCACCCTCATCAACTCGGATGACCAAATGGTGGGTGTCGTCAGCCGATGGTCGCTTACGCCCGCACAACGCAAACTGGTCGCGGACGGCGCCGACATATTCCTCGAACTGTCCACGTTCGGGAATCCGTTACAGCCGATCCGTATGGCGGTTGGCGACGGCAAGATCGAGTGCCCAATGGATTCCGTGTTCAGCATTCGGGTTCCGGGACCGACTGCGATTGAGATGCACGACAGGGAGTTCACCAAGGCCATCGGGATCAAAGAGGGATAACCGTGTCCTCGTTACCCGTTCTCGGATCATTGCTCTACCCGGATTGGAACGGGATCGCATGGGTGCAAAGTGGCGGTCCCGGCACGACCGTACTCCCCGGCCCTAACGACGGCCCATTCGGCTATCCAGTCCCCGGCGTGAACATGCAGGAGTCCGGTAGCGGTCTCTGGCCTAGTGTTTGTGGTCATTGGCTAGATACGTGGGAGATTTTTATGGGATATGATGAAGTCAGCAATCAGAACGCCGCGATCGTTGCATGTCCCGTCTGCTCCTGCGTAAATCGAATCATCATCCCATACTCAAACATCTATAATACGGTCACGTACCAGATCGTTTTCGGCTAAAACATCTTTCCCTTACCGTTTTCGCCATTACTCAATTTTGGTGTGATCACTGACCCGTACTTCCCGTTGATTTTGTCCGCGTAATCGTTCCACTCCATGACTGCATCACTGACCGCGTCACTGTTACTGCTCCCCTCTCTCTCCCTTTACCATCAGCACCGGCACGATTGGAGCTTTGCCGCCACAGCCGCACATGCACAGTCCGGAGGGATTGAGGGGAACGGCGGTTAACGTCCACTCGCGGACTTTGTACAGCTTCGACATCTCAGTCCAGCTCCATCATTGCCGTGATCGCGGAATAGTTAAGAATGTGAAGGTGCAGAGACTTCGTAAATTTACGGCCGTCCGACAGGGACACGACTGTAAGCTCTTTGGGCGCATCGAACAGTCTAACGCGCAATCCGTTATCGGTCGTTTCCCGATACTCGCAGATCGCCGATTGCGTCATGATTACGCTATCATTCAGCATCAAGGCAACTTGCGGGAAAAAGGTGACCAATACTTTCTTGGTGACGAAACTCAACGCTTCTTGCTTCTTTTCTTCTGCCATTTCTTCTCCTTTTGAGTCGTAACAGGTGTGGAATATGTGGAATATACGGTTACCGCTGGGACGGTTGTCATGGGATTGCTGCTGTTCGTTCCAGTCATGATTGACGGCCATGTCGTGATCTGGAGTGGTTGCGACAGTTTCTCAGAACAGAGGTCGTTCAGGCTGAACTTCGGGCCGCGCACCTTGCGCCACTCGACCAGTTCCGATGACAGGAACGCATGAACTTGGTTGTCAAGCCGGATGGTAACCCGTTTCACGAACATTACAGTAGCAGCACAGTGATGTCGTGTCAAGAACAATCTTAGTGAAAGCCGCTGTTGTTACGGACATGGAATATTCTTCTTGCTGTCATCGGCCATCAGCCCCTCGCACATCATAACAATCTTCTGCACCGGCACTCCCAACGCCCCCGCTATCCCGATCAGGCTCCTGACCGTGGGCAGGGTGCGACCGTTCTCGATCTTGGACGCGTACGTGCGCGATCCGCGGCCAAGAGCGCTGGCGAATTCCCGCTGCGACATCCCGGCCCGGAGCCGGAGCCATAACAGGACCACGGGCAATGATTGTTCGAGTGTGTGGAACATTGGGCAGACCGCGACCGGGATCAGAGGCTCGGGATCAGGAGCGGGAGCGGTAGCGGTAACGGTAACAGGTACGATATCGACTGGCGGGTCCAGCGGACATCGGCACCGTCTGCATTTACGATCAGACGGGACAAACTGATTCAGATGGCAGTGACCGCATCGCAGAGTGGCCCGGTTCGTGGATCGGCTCGGGGCCTGACAATCAGGAAGTGGCGCGATACATGCGCGGTCATCAGGCCCCGTTGCGATTGCGGGCATTGCGGGCATTGCGGGCGATGGTCCGATCCCCATGCAGGCAATAGTAGAGCAGACGGGGATGGGGAAGCAAACGAGTACGAGCCGCTCTCGACTACTTCCACTTCGTCACGGACAGCATTCACCAGTCGTGCACGAGAATGGCTTCTCATCAGCGGGGCAGTTCCCAGCCTTGTCCGGCTTAACGTCGCCGTAACAAGATCTATAGAGACCCACTATGTACTTGGATTCGACAACTCCAACGGTACTGTCAGGATCGGAGGGATTTGCGCTTCCCCACTTGTGCCGAGCATTCGGGCGCAGACAATCAAGGCTCTCGAATGTAGTTACTTTGTGGTCGGGATCATCGAAGGAATAGTATCCGAACTCGCCTTGAGTATCCCTCTCACTCCCGCCATTTTTCGCATAGGCGTTAAAACACAACTTGCCGACGATCTGCAAGCATGGTCCTTCGACGCTCTTGATCTTAGGCCATTCAAACGGCTTTGGCTTGTCTTGAGCGACGGCGACGACAGCCACCAGTACAACGAGCAACAACGGTGCGTAGTTCGTCTTCATTTTTGATTCTCCTTTTTCAGCTCACGATTTGCGCTTTATTTTCGGTCGATCCCACGGAGACAGTCCGTCCATGACTTTCTGGACGGTCTCCTTGAACCGCGTCGTGCCGATCCGTAGGATGCCTGCGTCGGCGGTTCCGTCCGAAACGGACAAGCAGTCGCGGACATACTTTTCGGCAACTTCGCGTTTTTGTGTCCGGCTCTTCTTCAGACACCGCTTCTCGATACAGCCGTACACGGTACCATGCTGGGTATCGACAGCGACTACGCGGTCATTGCGGTCGAGCACACTCATCGTAGGACTCCAATCGAACAATTTTATGAGGGGCTCTATTGTCCGAATTACGACAGCGGACACGTTACCGGATTTATATCCGGCATCATCCGGGATCAAGCCCGGCCCTCAAGCCCCTCTTCCTTGGCGGTTATGCTGCCAAGCGAAACTAGTTGGACTTCGCCGTTGCTTTCTTATCGATCTTTGCGGCCTGTGCCTGCAACTTGTCAAGCCTTTTCTGCGCCCGCACTCTCGCCTTCGTGAGCGCATCCGGATTCTGGCCGTTTACGCCGAGACCGAGATTTAACTGTAACGAGTACACGGGCTCGACACCCAGCGGAGTCTTGCACGCCTGCACGTCGATCAGGTTGACGCTCATTACGCCGTTGTCCATCGGCGAATAGTTCACTCCTCCCCCGCCGCACCCGCCGACGTAGTTCTGGCTTGTCGGGACGCTGACCTGCCAGATGCCGACGCTCCCGCGCACATATTCATTCACGACATTGCAGTTCAGGTTCGTATTCGCAAGCAGATTACAGAGCGGCAACGTGTACCACCCGCCGGCAAAATTGCCGCTCATCGACAGGCCCGGAACCTGATAGTTGTCATAGCGGAACTGGAAGTTCTTGGTGACGGCATAGTCCACGAAGGCGTCGGTGCCGGGGAACGATTTGACTCCGGTAGGGCCGATGCCGAAGGTCACGGTGTTCTGATTGGTCTGAGCAAGTGCGGAAACGACAATAAACAGGGATAGTACTGCGATCACGGTTGCACGTACGGTTGCACGTTTCATGGGTTTCATGGTTGGTTATGCCCTCCTTGGGCACGGGACGTACTGGTGCTGGATACGCTGGACGCGCTGGACTTCTGTTCGGACAGGTATCTGGACAGCATTTTAGTCGCACACGAGTCGCTGCACAAGGGCAGGACGTTGTCTTCCTGAAATACGGCATCATCATCCCAGGGCTTGAGCAGGAAGCGATCTGTGACGTGACAGATAAACCAGTGGTTGCTGGCGGCCTTGGTCTTGTCACAGTTTGGACCCGCGCAGTGGATGACGAGTTGAATGTGTTGACTGGGCACGATCAGTCTCTCTTCGGCTTCCCGATCTGTACGAAACTGACCGGATCGCCGATTTCATAGCTGGCCGCGATCTGGTCGGGAGTCACACCGTTCTCCATCAGTTTCTTGTCGCTCAGCTTCCGCGACCCCTGGCGGGTAATGTACTGCACCGGATGGCCCTCATACATGACTTCCTTCAGATCGGCGATCAGCATGGCGGCTTCGAGATGCAACTGGATCTGCTTGCGCACCTTTTCCCGGTACTCGATTTCCCCTTTCAGCTTGAGCGACAACTCGGCCATCTCGCCGAAGTTCAATCGCTTCTCCCCATCCTTGAGAGCGACTGGCTCTTTCCACTTTCGCGGGCTGAGTTCGGGGACCGAGTCCCATTCGGGCGCGGGACGGTTGGCGGCAATTTCTTCGGCAAGTTTGGCTTGTGCTGTACGGCTAAGACTGGTCATGATAATCCTCCTTGATATCCTCAATGTGCGATTCCAGTTCCCACTTAGCTTCCCGGAACTTGTCCTTGACTGTCCAATACAATTTCCGGACGTGGCTGTACAGCCACCGCCATCCGGTCAGCGGCGACGGCCACAGAGTCGGGGTATGACCATCCAGAATCGTGTTTACGACCGCGTTAATCCGGCCCTGAATGCCAGCGAGTCCGATCATCATGCCAGACGAATACATCCAAGCAGGACTGGATATGGTGACGGTCACGGGTTCCTGCTTCATAGCTGTTCATCCTCACGATTCAAAATATCGCCAGCCGGATACATCCTGATCCTGCCATTCCTGTACGCTTCCATCTGCATGGTCATGCCCGCTTCGAGCCCGGTCGTCTCGATCACTTCCCTCGGTATCGTGATCTCCAGCATCTTCCACCAGGTCGGTTTCGCCTTCTTCCATGCCCCGGCTTGGCGCAGGGTAACCGTGCGAACGAGGATGGGGCGCTCGGGCGGGGCGCCATCCACGACATCAGGAGGGATAATGGTTCGCGCCGGACGCTTGACCGGGGAGCGTTTGACGGTCGATATACGGGTCATTACAGTTGTATATATAATACTATTGGGCAGTAGTGTCAAGAAAAATCGTATACAGTCGCGATTATTTTTTGCAGGTCTACGTTACCCGTATACCCGTCCATCCCGTCTGTAATAGATTTGACCACCATCTCATCGCGTTATGGCACACATCGCACAACACTTCGCACTTGGCCAGTTCCTCTTCCCGTCTCGCCTTCGTCCAGTGCCATATATGGCGGTGATCCACTTTTTGGTTTGGGTCACGATGATGAATTTCAAGAAACGCGATACTGCCAGCACCGCATTTGACACAACATTTATCCACCAGATATTCGTGCCGCCGCTTCCGTCTCGCTTCCCGGTGCCAGTGCCGGACCCGTTCCCGTTCGTGAGGACGTTTCCAGTACGGTATCGGCGGCAGTAGCGGGAACTCAGACGGGTTGAAGGAAGTATCGCCCATAACTATCGCCGTAACTATTGACGGTGCACGATCTCCGAGCAGCCGTTGATGAATTTGCCGGTCATCAGTGCGCATCCAGCCAGTTTTTGCCGTAACCGCCGCTGGCCTTCATCGGTACTCTTAATTTGGTTGTCTGCGTCAATGCCCCGATCATAAGCCTGTCTACTTCCTTCTTGATCTGCTCACTGTCAGGCAGCTCGGCCCCGATTTCATCGTGCATTTGGATCAGGCTATCGGCATGGAATTTGTCTCTATGCTTGAATATTTCCTTCCACATCACGGCCATGGCCTTCTTGATTATGGTCTGGCCTCCGCCCTGAGTAAACATGACATACGACATGCGCTCAGCAGTCTCGCGAACGGTCTTAACCGGCGACCAAATCTGGGGAAGATAAATGATCCGGCCACCGATTGATTCGCGAGCCAGTCCAGTCTGCCGTGTCTCCTCTATACAGTTAAGATGAAACCGTTTTACGCCCTTGTAGATGTTGAACCACTCCTTCAGCAACTGAACGCAATCGTCCTCGGTCCACGCCGAACCGTCCGGTCGCCGACAGCGATTGGTGATCATGTAATTGACGAGTCCTTTTTCTGTGATACCGTTTATCAGGCCGAAGAAACAGTTCGATATTAGTTTATTTGATACTGTGAATCGTTTTCTAGGACCAGCATTCAGGATATCGTATACCCGTGCGAATCTAGCCACTTGAGGATATGGCGCCAAGTCTTTGACCGATGACCTTTTTTGGTACGTTCCATCGCACTTTGAATTATCTGCTCCCCAGTCATTCCGCTCTTGATCATTCTCCATGTCCACGTTAAGGTATAGGGGCTGTCGAATTCGTCTACAAGCATTCTCTTGCCAGCAAACGTCACAAACAGCGTATTTCTTTTGTTGGTATTCGAGATTCGATAGGTCGCGAGTCTCAGATTGCCCGATTCGTAATGTCCATCGTTGTCGATCCGGTCGATAACAATTCCCTTGTAATCCTTGTGGGGAAGATTCTTTTCGACCCACTTTACGAACTCGAAACGGGATTTGAAGAAGCAGAGTATCCCGCGAGCGCCGTAATCCTTGTAACTGGGGTATTTCGGATTGTTGCAACGCTGATCGATTGCGGTATACCTTGCGGCCAGCCGTCGATGATACGGTTTGTCGTATTTTGTGTAAGCGCAGGATCGACATCCCACTTTGACCGATTTGAGATTTCCCTTCAGCTTCCACTGAACTTTGCCACAGCGAGTGCATTTGCACTTTATCGCAATATTGTTTCCGATTCGTCTCAATCTCGACGATATGACGACCAGTAGACCGATCCTCTTTCCCTCCAGACCATCTTGAGTCGATCCGGCCCATCGTGAATGGTTTTCTCCTCGACGGAGCTTCAATGCTTTGTAAGAGGCACAAGGCCCGCACCTTAACCCTCTCTTTAGTTTGGCTAGAGCTTTCCAAGCTATGCGGCCACACTTCACGCATTGAGTCTTCATCCTTACGTAGCCTTGAGGATCGCGCTCGGTCAGAAGCGAAACTATCTCCAGCGAACCGAATTTCTTTCCGACCATTTCCGGCCGTCGCGAGCCTGTCCAATTCCAGTGCTGCTTGTCGTAATTCTTTCTTCTCCCCCTTCTCGGTGTAGACGATATGGTCTGGTGTCGCCGTGAGCCCTTCATATTCGATTACCTCCCTGATGCTTTGATTTATCACTCCATCATGGGTAACCCATTCTACACCATCCCATAGTTTATGTTGTAGGGTTATTTCTTCAATCGGAACCAGTCCCCGGTCGGTTAGTACCAGTTGACCCTCAGCTATGCAGTGCTTCGCGACTAACCTCCGGTAGTCATTGACCTTCCCGGTCTTTGGGTCTGTAGACAACGTTGACATTGAAACCGAGAACATGCGGCAGGCGGTCTCGGCATGTACATCTCGGCCTTCGTTAAATAGTCGGCACAATTCCGGGTCCTTGGAATCGTGAGCACAAACTCTAGCTTCGAGTTGGTCCACGTCCCAGTCCCCAAAAACATTTCCGTCCTCAACGATAAACCCCGCCCTCAACTTCTTCCCGATTGTAGACAATATAGGTATCTGGTGCAGCGGGGGATCGGCCATTGATAGTCTACCGGTCGTGGTGCGCGTTGCCCTGATCGTACTCCTAACCCTTCCATCCCCAACCGTGCATAGTTTCCTGAGCGGTCTCACGTACGTCCCCAGAATCTTGCTGGCCTCATTATGGTCCATGATGTGCTGGACCATCGGGTTCTCGGACAGCAGGGATTCCAGACAGAGACCGTTTACCGAACCACGCTCACCACTGTCGGTCAATTTTGGGGGAGTCAATCCCAGCTTGTTGTACAGTAGATCGGCAACCTGATCGCCTGACGCCGGATTCAGGTCCACACCGGTTTCTTGGTATATCGCCCACTTGGACCGATTCATCTGGTTCTCGCATTCGTTCTCAATCGAATCCCAGAACGATGCCGGGGCCAGCTTGATCCCGACCTGCTGCATACGATCCAGCATGGGCAGGATACCGTGATCGATAGCCGATATAGTTTGCAGTTCCATCTCTTCAATCTTCTTTTCCAGAATGGGGCCGATACGCAGGGTTATATCGGCGTCCCGGATCGCGTACCTTTTGGCTTTCTCGGGATCAATATCGTCCAGTGTCGCTTCCGTCATCGGGCCTAATTTTTGCTCGACGGGATCGCGGACATAGTCGTCGATGTCTTTCCAGCGCTTCCGCGGATCGGTGGGGTTCCCGTCCTTGTCACGCTTGTCCTCGCACACGTCCGTAATAATCTTGACTACCCTGCGCTCGATCGACCACGGCTTCTTGAGCTTGGGCTTGCCGCCTTCCATGACAATAAACGGTTCCACGTCCGGCCAGTCGTGGTCAATCACGGAGCATAGATATTCAATGGCACGGTCTCGGCTGGCTTCGCGGATAATATCCTGATAGTCGTCCTGGTGAGTCGAGCAATGCCTGTACGCGAGCGCTTTCAGGCCCTGTGGCTCGATGCACAATTCGTATGCCAGCAGCATGGTGTCTACAAACTGGTCATCGGCCAATTCAATGTCGAGGGATCGCAGCACGCCCAGATCGTGGAGGGAATTGTGCAGATAGACTTTGTTGCCGAACCGGATAATCTGGCCGGGTTTGAACAACAGACCGGTACCGGGCCGGGTACTGACGGTCGCGCACCAAGGTCTGGCTGTGCTGCCCTCGGTGTCGCAGGCGGCCACGTCCATGATCGTCTTTTCGTCGCCGTGGAATTCGCGATAATCTTCCAAGCCGAGGTACGGGTCCGGTTCGCGCACGGTAATTTCACCATCCAAGAGTCTGCCTAATTGCAAATAGTCATCAAGGATTTTGGGAGATGAATCTGGCGCGTGCACGGCCCCGGCAGGATGCAGTAGGGGGATCACGATCCAGCCGCCATCCCGAGGTAACTCGTCACCGAACAATGCCGGTACCCGAAATGGCACTCCGTGGCACTTCTCCATTTCCGGCTCGCGCATCAGCACATGCTCGACCGCCCAGCCGCCAACGAGACCGATGACTTCCGGATTGCAGGACAGGATTTCGGCAACTAGGTCGTCGTGATCGCGGGCGATCTCTTCAGCGGTAGGCTTTGAGTACTCGGTAAATTCCCAGACCAGATTGGTAACGCGCACACTGGACCGCGGGACGTTTGCAGCTTCAAGAAAGTTGTCCATGTGACGGCCGCTGATGCCAACGAAGCCAATCCCGCGCTCAGCTTCCTGACGTCCAGGCTTTTCACCGATTAGCAGAACACGAGCGTTTTCAGGGCCAGACGGTAGAACGCGACGAAGAGGTTTCTGGAATATGGGATTGGATCGCCGGGACTGGAATCGTTCATGGGTCGCGGGCATATCAATCGGGTAGTCTCGTGCCGTGAACCGTCTGCCAGCGTTTGATCTCATTGAAATGGGCCTCGGCCTTCTGGATCTTGCTCTCCGGTACACCGTGGGCCTTGGCCGCGCAGATCCACGCCCGGATGGTCGCCAGGGTAAACGGATCGGTGGCCCGTAGACAGAATGGGTCCGGCGCAACCAGTTGCTCACAGGGTTCGTGATCGCCATCGTGACCCGGCTTGAGTCCGCATTGGACGCCGTGAGCGTTCGTGTATCCGCAATCCTGAGCCATGACCATGACCAATGACCGATTACGCTTTCCTTCCGTTAAAGAATACGTCCAGGCACTTCGCCAAGCCATCCATGCTGGTCTTGATCTCGGGCGCGCTAGTACCTCACGAGCTTAGTCGTATATGGCAACATGAGCGTGTGCCGAGGCGTGCCGTCGCCATTCCTTCCAAAGCAGTACAATTGCGGTCTGAACTCCTTGATGACATCTGCCTCCTGAATCGGAAAGTATCGACCGTTCTTGCCCCATGCGGCGACCACCTTCGTGGCCTTGAACTTTTCTGCATATCCGCGCATCAGATAGGCCGCATTGAAGAACCCAATTGGCGCATACGCCTTCCTGCACGCTCTTGGATCGGTTGAGCAATAAGCAGCTAGATTCATTTTCAGCAAACCACCAAATCCCATGCACTGGGCAAACCCGATATCTTTACGTATGGTTGGATCGTTGTCGGTCTCGTTCGCGATCGACGGGTTGACACCGATGTTGGCCATGACGGGCAGGGATTGGTCCCAGATACGGATTAACCAGTAGCGATACCTGCGATCATCGGAGAAGCAGGCGTCCGTGAACATGTCAGTGACCAGTCCCGTTCCTGACCTCGACCAGATTGAACTCCACGATCTCCATCCGTTCTCGCTTCCGGCTCTCGACAGGTTTGGGTTCGGTATATACATCCGTATCCTCGCCATAGAACCCGCTGCTGATCGTGTGCGTGTGCCAAGTACCCTGCAACCATGCCGTCAGGGCGTTTCTGGCCGATTGCTTGGTGTGAAATATACGCGGGGCCTCACCGGACACAGGCTCAGTAAAGCTGAAACCACGGAGACGGACTCGACCACGTTTCAGTCCCGGCAGGTATTTGTCCGTGCCCTTTTCGCGGATTGCGTAGACGCTGATCATGTCAATGCCTGTCAGTGCCCCGTTCCGTTCAGCCCATGAATCGCCGAATATATCTTTTTCGCCGTGCCCGCTCCCAGCCCATCGACCGTTCGCCAGTCTTTCTCGGATGCCGATACCATCTGCTCCAGGGTCTTGAACCGGCTCGCGACCGCCGCCGACCTGACCTCGGCCACGCCTGGAAGCTGGGCCGCCACACGCCGCGCTAAACTCGGTTTAATCAGTAACGCGGTGTCGGCGAATATTTCTTTCGAACCGTAGATAACGCGGTGCGATTTATGATCGTCCCGGCTCGCCCAGTTGCTGACCAGCTTTAACCACAGCGCCGCTTCCCTGTAATCGGGCACACGATGAACCCGAATTCCAGCCATGATCTGGCACGTCATGATCCAGGATTCCACGTCCCGCCACATCACGGTGCGCTGGCGGCCGCAACTCTCCGACCAGTACTGTCCACCGCCCCGGCCTTCCTTGCGGTATTCGAGTACACCGTCGCGGGCGCGGGCGCGGTAATCGTTCGTGATCAGGAGCCAGACATGATCGTAGCTGGCGATCAGTCCCGGCAACTGATGACCGGCAAACCTGCCCGATTGTATACAGGCGATCACGTCCTCAATCGATTTCACTTCGATCCCGAACGATGCCGGACTGCCATTGGCCCCATAACCGAGAAAGCTCACGTCGCCGAACGGCATCTGGGTCAGTTCCACTTCCACGCCAAGGGACCGCAGCAGGGGCGCGAGTTGGGCCGAGCCCGCGCGATTATCGACTTGGATAGCCATGCTTGATTACCGGCAACTACTATAGAAGTCAGCCGCCCAACTTTTCTTGTTCTCGACGATGAATTCCCCGCGGGTCTCATCGTTCGTAGACTTGTTATCGCGCAGCACGCGGCAGGTAACGATGCCGTTCTTCAGCTCAAGCAGGGCTAGGCACTCCACGTAATACGGAAGCCTTGGCGCCCCTTCGATCCCCGCGTCAATCCCCAGTTCTATCCGGAGCGACTTCCTCTCGACGTTTTCCTTCATGAATCCGCCTTCTTTTGGAGGGCGGGACAGAGTAGTCGTAAGCAGCACGTTCAGGGTCTCGCACGCGGTCAGCCGGTCCAGGAACGCGCCGTCATGCGCCCCCTTGACAATGTTCCATAGCTGATCGGGGGAGGGAGTGACCGGGGCCGGCTTCCCGCCTTCCAGCCTGACCTGTTCCGCGCGCCGATCCATGTACTCGGCCTTCATCATGCCGGCAATCGCCTGATAGCCCAGATCCTGAGAGCGCTCCCAGATCCGGCTCATGGATTCGACCGCGAGCCAGTCTCCGGGCGAGTGCTGAGCGAGGATCTGATCGACTGCCCATGTAACCTGATTCATGTTGTCCGTTTTGTAATAAACGATATTCTGGGGAGCGTCGGCGCCGAACGACTTGAGCGCGGTCCGGACCTTGTTCTCGGAATCGATAATCCAGAACTTGGCTTCGGGTGCGACCAGCTCGACGTACGCTGCCAGGCTCACGACCGCGCACGACTTCCCAACACCGTCCTTGCCCGCGAGTAGTATGAATTCGCGCAACTCGTCGCCGGACATGATCTCGGACGAAGACAGGGGAGTGATCGAATCGGAGACAGGCTTGGTACCGTTGACGGGTGCAACCGCTCTCCTGATCGCTCGCGTCTGATCTTCCGGCTCACGTTCAGGCTGTTCAGTGCCGGTGCGCGTTTGGGGGGTGCGTAGTTTGAGTGCCATTAGATTAGTCCTCTCTCCACCAATTTATCTTTGATATCGCGAAGCCAAAACAGTTGCCTGCCTGTCACGCGAAAATGAGTAACCGTGGCATTGGCGCGCTCAACCTGCTCTTCGATAAACGTCATGCTCTTGGCATCAAGCACACGCTGCATATCGGCTCTTTTGCAGTTATCCAAGATCATCTTCAAGAGCCGCTTGAATTCGAGCGCGTCTGCCCACTGGTCGCCACCAGTCTGTTGGCCGATACCGTGACCGATACTCATAAGGTCCCCCCATACATGCCATGGTCGCGAGCGAATCTGGTTATCATGCCCCAGTTGCCGTCCAGTTCCCGGTCACTAAACTCCATCTGGATGGCTTTCACGCACGGCACCGGGGGCCGCCAGTCACCAGCAACGAAGAAATAATGAAGCCTGTAGATGTTGATGCCGAGCATCTTCGCGTACGACAGGCACTGAATCTTGTGCGCCCAGAAGTGTTTGTCGAGAGATTCGAGTATTGCCGGCTTCGAGCTGGTATCGAGCTTGCGGCTGGACTTCCATGTCAGTTTCGTCTCCACGCCAACAACCCCATCCGACAGGTCCAGCAAGTCCGGGCTGCCCGTGATCCCATCCAATTCAATTTCTCCCGGCCTGATCAGGTTCCCGCTCGCGACCGAATCCCGAAACGCTTCCGAGAATACCCGTTCCCACATGAAACCGCCTGCGCCGAAGAACGATAACTCTTCGTCCGTGCACCATTCGTCTCGGGGACGGATTACTTGCTCAATTGCGCGGATTATCGGTGTCAAATGTAGCCCGCCCGACCTCGTTAACCCTTCCTCGTCGGCTTGCGATCGCAGACAATCAGGGTACGAGGTGTGGTCGGTGATGTCGGTAACGATCACAGATCAGCACTTCCTGTTTTTATACCAGCTATATCCTTATCCAGTATCTGACTCTTAGATTTCGCAATCTTTTCTTGTAGTTCAGCGGCAATTATTCCGCGAAAGAAGCTAGGGTCAATACCGGGCACTTGGGGCAACACATGAAACTTACAGATGTCTATTAATCCAGCATCAGCGACCTGTACATACACCCCCACCAAATCACCATCTCGCCTTACAATAAACCGATTTACGGGAACAATGTTGTCAGGGTCATTCTCAGGTTTGTACGAATCGCCTGCTACGCTATCCTCGGATTCCGTCTCGAACCGCATTAATTCCCGAATCATGCCGCTTCCTTCTATACGAAAAATCTCGTCTGGCTTGATGCGAGACTGATCCATAACAGCGCGAAGCCATGCCTCTTCACCCTCATACACGAGCTGCCGGACTATGCGGATGATAGCCATCAGCGAATCGCCTCGGTAATGTCTTTGAGTTGGGACACCCCTTCCCTGATCCTGTCATTCAACCTTTTTGTGCTGCTCGCCATCTCAGCCAGCAGCGGTTCAATTCTGTTGATGGCGTGCAGGCGCAGATTTCTGGGGGCCTCGGTCAAATGCCAGATCTCAGTGCCGATCATGGCATCATCGCGCCTGACGATGATTCCCCACTTGCCTTGGAATTTACCGTATCCGACTGCAATCTTCATCTGATCATATGGCAGGAGCAATTCGACCCCAAGGTTGAGACCGTTGAGCCGTTTGTTGAGGGTTTCTAGGACTGCCGTGAATTCGTCGGATGTCGCATTCAGGTCAGGAGCTAGGGTTTCCAGTTTCTTGAACTCCCGTTCAATCGTGTTAAGGTCAGTCATGACTCTATCTTGTCTCCGTTTACCGTTCCCGGTTAACTGAACTGGCAGGAGATAACCATTTTACGATTTCATCCCAACGTTCAGGGGTGAAGGTCTGAACGTACGAACCCTTGCTGCAAGCACCCCTAAACTCAATCCCGCCGTTATATCTCTTGATGACGGTCAGAGTTCCGTCGCCATCATTGTAAGGGATATCAACGAAAATGCCATCGCCATTGCTGTTCATATGTGATTTCGATTCCGGTTATTGAGATCGCTATCGGACAGCCTCTGCGCTATGAATCTGCCAACGCCATTAACGGCTGCCCGGCAGCGATCCTCATCCGTATCCGGCCGCTCATTCCGCCTGACCGCTCATGACCGGTCATTAGCGAGGGAACCGAAGACGGAATGCCAAAATATCGGGAATACCGAGAATATCGGGAATATCGGGTGGCAAGCCCAGCCTGACCCGCCACCCATCCCCAAGCCTAAGACGCCTCCACATCAAGACGCCCAGACCGATGGAGAACTATACGCGATCATCCGCGATCATCCGCGATCATCCGCGACTACGCTCGACTATGCCAGGCTGAACTCGCTGCCGTCGAACTTGATGCCCTCGTTCCCCTCGCCCTTGAACTGGTTCAGGAACTCCATGTCGCGGGAGCGCTTGATCGCCTTGCTCTTGTCGTTGCCCGTGAACTTGGCAACGGCAATCTTCATCACGTCCTTCAGAGCAAGAGTGTCTTTCTCGGCCAGTACCTCGGTCAGACCTTCGATCAGGCCAGCGTCGATGGCTTCGAACTCATCCCCAGACTTGGCTGCGCCATTGGCTTTGCCGCCGGTAGCGGCCTTGGTTGCGCCCGCCGCCGCAGTTTTGCCTGTCCCGGCTACCCCAGCTGTCCCGGCTTTGGCACCTTTCGTGTCCGCTCCCGGCAACGAGTGAATCTTGCTGACGAGCAGAACGCCGGTCGGCTTGCCCGGATCGCGCCCGGCCCGGACCAGCGATTTGCGGTCGGTTTGTTTCATCAGGACGTGAGCCTTGGTGCCGATAATCGACTTCAGGTTGCCGGTCGCAAGCACATCCGCGGGGAATCCGTTCTCGACGAGCGATTTCAGGAACATGCCGAGGTTGGTCGTGGCATTGATGGATGTCTTGCCGGATACGGACACGAATCCTTCCCCGTTCGCGCTCGGTGCCCAGTCCTCGGATTTGCCAAGGCTGTAGAACTGAGTGTGCTGATCGCCGTTCACGCCCGTCATCTCGACTATGAACAGCGGCGCTTCCGTGTCGTCGGAGTTGTAGTTTTCGGCCTGCGCTGCCGTCGCGCAGATCGCGTCGGTAATCTCGATATCCACGTCGTCGATCAGGCCGAACGTAAATGCGTCCGGTGACATGTTGACGAGCGTGGGGGCGTTCGGCCTGCTGGTTGATGCTTTTTGAAGTGCCAAGGTAGTTCTCCTTTGGAGGGGTAACCTCCGATTGAAATGGTACGGCTAGTCCGCGTATGCCGATACGATCAGCGTGCTGAGTTTCCAGTTGACGCTGCGGTCTGCGGCTTCTGCGTCTTTCTTGATTTTGTGAAAGATTGGCAACGGGATTGCTACGTGAACAATCCTCGTTTTGGGCTTGCCGGATTTGGTTGTCTTGGATTGTCCGTTTTTGACGTTCATAAGCAAGAGCGAGACTACGCCTGATCCGGAAACTTGTCAAGATTTATTTTTAACTATTTTTCGCGACCGCCTTCGGGATCACTTTTGGTCGCACTCGGCCACGCCCAGTCACCGATCCTGCGCTCGACTGGCTCCAGTTTGATCTCGGGCACGGGCACCTTTGGCCAGTCGAACAAGTCACTCAGATCACCCAGATTGACGATCCGGTATATTTCCGGCTTCGTGAGCCATTCCTCGACGGTTTGACCGGCTTGCGGGCCTTCGTGGATATGAATAGTAGACCGTTTGCCTTCCTTGACCAGCCAGACCTCATTCGGAGCCATGTACGGGTTCACGACTACCGGAATACCGCCGAAGCTCAGGCTGGGCTTGGTTCGGGCCAAAATGTCGATAAAGTTTAGCGCGTCATTCTCTGCATTGTTCGGGTCCACCTTCGTGCTCCTTTCCGCACCACGCGCACACGTACAGCCTCTCCTCATCAAACCATATCGGTTCCGGCAACCCTACGTCGCATATCGAATACGCTTCCAGCCACCAGCGCGGCAGAAATTTCCTCACCTTGGGTACAAACCAAAATGCGTGCGAGTCCGTCAGTATACTCTCGCCAAAGTCGTCTTTCGACCGCATGATCCGTCCCGTTGCCTGCACCAGGGTTTGCGCCGCGATGTAGTTCGGGTACTCCTTATCCAATTTACTTCGGGCCGCGACCACCTTGTCGGACTTGCTCACGAACGGAATCTTAATCAGCAGCTGATAGCGCGCCTGCGATCCGGCAAAGTCGAATCCGGTATCCACGGACGGGCTCACCAGCACGCACGGAGGCTCAGCCCGCCGGAACCGCTCAACGATCCGCATCTTGTCATGCTTGCCGTGCGTCAGCATGATCGCATGATGCCTGCTGTTGTCTACAATGAATCGCGATCTCGTATACGATACCGCGTGGATGATCCCCTTCCGATCCGATCGCGATTCGATCAGGTCATCGACCCTGTTCAGCATCCACTTCATAGCCGAATCGTCCTGCTCGGTCCTGTAATCCATCCTGACCGTCGGCACGAATATTGTCGGTCGTCTCGCCGGATCAAAACTCGACTCGTACTCGACGAACTCCAACTGATCGCGATCAATCCCCAGCAACTCAGCGGTCTTCGGCCGAACAGTCGCGGACACCAGCACAATCTTCTCCACCCCCCGCCACAGTACCTGTTCCGCGTACCGGGCCGGGCTCAGCGGGTCGAACCTCACGCCCGTCGTGCTCTTGCCCTGCACCTCGTTCTCGTTCAATATCCAGCCATCGTCGGCTTCCATGCCCGATAACCGCTCAAGTTTGCGCTTCATATCCCGGAGCCGCGTTAACTCGACCGACCACTGCCTGCCCCCGCTGGCTTTGACCTTTTCTTCCCTGTCCTCGACCCGTTTCCTGATCTTGCCGAGCCATTCGGTTGCCCATTGCCTCCAGTCATCTACGGTCAGTCCCGCATCCGGCCAATCGAGGCGCATTGCCAGGCATTCCCGCCGGCTCAGGTCCACGCCCAGGAACAGACAGAGCTGATTTTCACAATCGTGTACTTCATCCGCTATCAGCATCCGGACCTTCTGGCGTTCTCGGGCCACCTCTATTTCGTCCACGCTTGCTTTGCCCGGTACCGAGCCAAACTGTAAATCACCCCGCTCACTGTCCGGCTTCGATCCGTCGTGAAGCCAGCACTGATAATTGGTCGTAACTGTATCCGCCTTTTGCGCGACCCTGTACCTGTCGTAGTATTCGCACGGCCCGATTCGCTTTCGCGCACAGTTATAACCGCACTGGCACGGCGCATCCGCGACAGTCGTATCCCCCGGAATGCCCAGCTGTTCGGTGATCGGACAGGAATAGTTTCCGAGACCGCGGATATCGGCTGCGTCAAAGTCGCTTTGCAGCTGGTCTTGCAGCCCTTTTGTCGCCGTCAGAATTACGGTCCGTCCCGAGAGCGCTGCTGCGGCGAATACGCAAAGACTTTTGCCGAATCCGGTCGGAGCGCAGGCGACGATGAAACGTTTCGTCGAATCGAGAATGCGCGAAGTCAAGTCCCACTGCAACGGGCGCCATGACGAAAACTTTTCCGACAGCCCCAGATCCGCCGGGCTGACGGGCGGGAGATCGGGATTGGGATCGGGATCGCGGTCGGGATCGGTCCGGGTATCGGTCGTCCGGATCGCGGTACGGGCACGATTGATGATGGGAAGATTCAGCATATCAGCGTGTCAGCGTGTCAGCGTGTCAGTGTATCAGCGGGAGCGGGCGGCGTCTAAGGGATTCATGTTTATTTCACTCCTCCTTGGAACGGGGCGGCGCACTGGGTATGCAACTCAAATTGAGGGCGTGAGCTTTTAGCTTCTCAAGTGTCCGTTCGGTCGATTCAATCGCGTTCTGCACGTCCAAGCGCACTCGGCTAACAGTCGCATCCGCATCAAGGAGGGACCGAAGTGCCGCGCCATATTGTTTTCCATCAGCGTACTTGTTAAGCCGAATTCCGCTCGCTTCTTCGAAGTCAAACACCTGTTTGCGTAATAGCGCTGCGGCTTCGAGTTCCCTAGCTGCGTTCAACTTACCGCGTTCAAAACCTCGCTCTTCGGCTTCTCGTTGTTTTTCGTCATCCCCGCGTAGATGCGGAGCCACAGCATCATCCACGGCGCGTTTGACGATTGCCGCTAAAAACCCGCGACTGATTGGTTTCGGTGAGAGCGGGGGAGCCTTCTTCACCACATTCAATCGTTTCCCTTTGACGGTCATCAATCCCCACATCGGGGGCAGTTCCGACTCCTGAACAATTTCGGTCAACGGTGGCTCCCAAGGAACAACAACATTCCACTGATCGCAAAATTGGGCAATAGCTTCTGCCTTATTCGGTTCTTTTAGTTCACGAAGCCAATCCGAACGCGAGACTTTAACCTCAAAGCCAACGACGACTTGCCCACGACTGGCGTAAAGACCGACAGCGAGCGCGTCCGCGAATCTATCCGCGTTGAAACCAGT
>Ga0116127_1000337_pt1 | contig 45849 bp, 41 predicted proteins | sample June2015DPH_16_1_FD_89731 | JGI IMG/M metagenome (GOLD analysis project Ga0116127, IMG submission 89731) | Peatland microbial communities from SPRUCE experiment site at the Marcell Experimental Forest, Minnesota, USA - June2015DPH_16_100 | ecosystem: Environmental > Terrestrial > Soil > Wetlands... | reverse complement strand
CCATTCCCAGGCGTCTCCATCATCGAATTCACCCTGGGCAACTAGGGTGCGCCGGAGCTTTCTTTGTTTCTCCAAGATCGTGGAAAGCGCGGAAATCACTGGTTCAGGCAGCGGCCCTTCAAAAGGAGGGTCAAAATAAATATCTCCGCTGGTTCGTAGGATTGGATAACTCAGCATGTTAGTCCCGGCCTTGACCACAAAGATTCTGTTATACGGGGTAATCCACAGTTCAAATCCATCCAAGGTTTGAAACTTTACATTGTAGAGGCTGGGTCTCTCATGTCGTCGAAGTTTTTGCATAGTGTTAATCCTCTGACCGCTTTGATATTTTGCACGCTGCAATGCAGACCACTGTGGCCAGAATTGACAGGATGCCAAGACAGATCAAAACAATTTTCATATGGTGTTAGTTCAGTATGGGGTGATCGCACTGAGGCCAGGGCGGCAGCGGTTTTTTAATTAGCGCGGTCGGCTTCGGCTCTGGCACAAATGTGGCTTGCTGGCCGGTCTTGAGCAGCATCGCCTCAATCGTCTTGCCCTGCTCGTGCAGGTTCGCCAGCCGAAACTCAGCCTCTTCCTTGGTGATCTCGCGCACCAAATCCTTGGGCAGATACAGGAATTGTTCACCCTGCACTGATGTCAACCAAACATGGTCGTCGCCAGCATCGACCAGCGTGCCGCCAAGGGTGAGGGTCTCGCACCCGTCAATCGTGATGATGTGGTATTTTACAGTCATAATAGTGTTATTTCTCCGTGCGAGGTTCCTACGGATGGTGCTGGGCCGGGTCGTGGCTGCCACCGCAGATTTCACAGACGTTTGAGAGATCATAAACGCCGGTCTTAGGGTCAGGCTGCCCGAATGCGGGCTTCGGCTCGAAGCAGCCCGGTATCGGTGTCGAGGCGAGATCGACCCCTATAGACTTGGCGTAGCACCGAATAACCGCGCGAGTCGCCGGGTTTTGGCTTGCCTCCGATGCAACCCGGAGCAGCGCGGCCTTATTCTCTTGGGCGATGCGCTCGTTCGATTCATCGACCCCTATATGCACTCTATTCGCCTGCGTTATCAGGCGCAGCCACGCGCCAGAAGTTCCAGTAATCAGTTTTCCTACGAGATTATCATTCTCGTAGAGATCGCCAGTTGAGGCGTCAACGCTGAATTTTGATGTTTTCATAGATGTTTTTACTTTTTTACCCAATAATGAATGTTGCCTGCGTGTCCCCGGCTGAATGCGACTTGGCTAGTCCCTTCAAGCGCGCGCTGGATTTGCGGAAGAGTGCTGGCGTCGCGGGTCGTGCCCCGCATTGTCCAGCCCTCGCGCGTCATTTGCGCCACGCTGGCCAGTTCCCGGATTTCGATTTTGGTGGATTTTTTCATTGGCCCTGCGCTTTCTTCTGCTCGCGACAAATTGGCGCGAGAGCTATCGCGAGAGCGGCCTTTATATTGGCAGCCGATTTCCGTTGTATCCTCTTTGCCCGCACGGAACTGGTAAGATAACCATTGACTGCTTTCTTCTGGCACTCGCGCTTCACGTCGGCAGCCGCGTCTGTGTTGAACTGCCCGGCCTGGGCTGCTTCCTTTTCAGCGTTTGCCTTTTGACGGCGCGCCTTTTCCGCAGCAGCCCGATTTATCAGATACATTGTATAAGTTGTATGCATAATGTTTTTCTTTCTTGATTGACTCAAACTTGCGTTCTCTGCTCGCGCCTCCACCGGCGCACCATGCGAATCCCATAAGCATCGCAGTCCCGTTCGCTGAACTGGCCTCTGGCTCCCCAAACTCGATGACCACGCGAAATCTTGGCCTGCCACAAGTGCCGCAATTCATGGGCGATCAGCGTAACCAAATCCTCGTGCGGTGTAAACTGACGCGTGCCCAAATAGCCTTCCTTTTTGCGTTCGATGTAAACAGTCGGCTTGGTGTAGCGCGTTGTCGGCAGCACTCCATGCTTAATATAAATCACAATATACGGCACGTCATTTGCATCTTTTCCCTTTGAGCGCATCGCCCGCTCGTGGCGGTAGTATCCTTGAATCCAGGCCCTGCCGTGAAACCATCCGCTGTTTTTGAATGCTATATCGAAGCCCGCGACATTCGATGGCTTGCAGAAACCGATGATGTCGCGGAGCACCGAGTCCGGCCATTTGGTGGAGTTAAGAATTCTCATAATCTATCCATAAAGCAAGTTGCGTGGGCTTCGGTGCAAGTGGAGTTTAGCAACCCTTTTCCCGATGCTCTCTCACTGCCGCGTCTGCATACGCGTAAAAATACCGGAAGCCCGCGCCATTGCCGGGGTCTCCGTCGATTACGGTCTCGCCGCATGTGTCACAGATCAGCGCGCACCGGTTGCCATAACCGTCACGTCTGCTTCTTTTTTTCTTCCAAGTGAATCCAGTAGAATTCATATTTTTTTCTTTCGTTCTTCTCTCACTCTGCGCTCTCTATCTGCCTGCAATCTATCAGAGTATCGGCAGGGCGTCAATGGATTTGAAGCAAAAGAATCTGGATTTATTTTGCCTGTTTTGAGGACTTTGGCACGGCGAATGCTGTAACAAAAAGTAGCTAGTTTTTGTTTCACCGCGCGTTGAAACCAGGCAGATAGATAAAGCCCGGCTTGATCTTCCGTGGGATTCTCAATCCGGGCAGTGAAGGGCCGCTGTGTGGCCTGCGGGACTGGTAAGCCCCGCCATTTAAGTTAATGTGCGCCGCCTGTGCGCGCGGAGGGCCGCAAGCCGGTGTCCAGGGCCTTGGGGCCGCGCGGGTCTCGAAACGGGCATGTCATATCGGTTGGAGCGTCAGGCAGCCCCAGGGCGTGCGTTTCGCGCCGGGCTTGGGCTTCCTGATGAGCCACGGCATCGGCACCCACAGCACTGGCGTCACCCCCAGGCCGTGCAATGGCTGCCGCAGCCTGTTCTTGGGCGAATTTGCGCGCCTTCGCATCAGCCAGTTTATTGGCCCGTCTGATTTCACTTAATCCATACATATTCAGGAGTGTAACAGAAGCCCCGTTACGGTGCAAGTGTATTTTACATTTAGGCGTCTGAATGTAAAGTCTGCTTTCGCAAGGCCCGTAAGGCACGATCTGTGTTGCGCCGCGCGCGCCGAATGGCCGAGGTATGCCGGGCTGCGAGGATGGAGAGCCGTTTGATCTGCTCCAATAAAGAGCAGTCTTGTAAAGACTTATTAATTCTTTTCATAAGATTACAATACTACAAGTTTAGCAGACCAGGCGGAGCTTGTCAAATGCTATTGTGTTGACTCCGGCCCGGTCGGCACTGCCAGAAGCAGGAGACAAACCGAGCATATCAGTAAGCTTATCATAAGGATTAGACTCCGTCAGCGGCAGCGTCAGCGGCGCAAGCCTGGGCGGTCGAGGCAGCCGTGGCAGCCGATTGAGCCGCAGATGTGGCGGCATTGACCGCGATTAAAGCCTGGGCCTGGGCGTTTACCGCATCCATCGCGGCGGCATATACACCCGCGCTGGTCGCGGCGTTTGAGGCGGTCGTGGCAGAAGCTGCGGCTGCTTCATTCGCCGACGCGCAGACAGCGGCGGCAGCGTTGCAAGAATACTGGTGAGTGTGGCCCGCGTCAGCGGCGGCAGCCAGGACAGCGACAGCGTTTGCCGTCGAGGCGCTGGCCGAGGCAGCCACAGCACTGGCGGCAGCACCGAGGGCTGCCGCGTAACTGGCGTAAGCACTCGCGCATCCGCAGGAAGTCGCGGCAGCGGCACTCGCGGCGGCAGCGGCAGCCGATACGGAGGAAGCAGCAGCACTCGTGGCGGCAGCGGCAGCCGAGGCGGCATTAGTTGCATTAGTGGCGGCAGCCTGGGCGGCAACTTGCGCGGCAGTGGCGGCAGCGGCGGCAGCGGCGGCAGCGGCGGTAGCGGCGGCAGCGGCGGCAAATGAAATGATGATATCCGTTTGTGTCTGAGCCAGAAGCAACGCTTCAAGCGCCACAGAGTCAGCAGATTGACCGGCTAACGCGGCGGCAACGAGTGCTGACTCTGGTAAAGAGGGTGTGGATAGAGCCATATTAAATCTTTCTATGAGACGCCAACCTCATAAAACGGATTCTTGCCATAAGGTGTTTCAACCGCAGAGACTTGCGTGGAAAACAGAGTCCCAGTCTGTTGATAGTCCTGGTTAGTGGTGGTGATTACACCAGCGGCAGCGGCGGCAACCAGGACAGCCTGGGGCAGCGGTGCCGGTGGATACGGCGATGAATTAGGGTCAATGAGAGCCATATAATCAGCATAGCCGATTCCCTCCCAAACCGATATCAGGTGAACACCGTATATGCATCCCTCTATTTTGAAATTATCTTTACTCCATTGCGCCGATCTGCTACGCTGATAATAATATGAATCCAATGCCAAATTGGCCCGCGATGTTTGTGGCTTACTCCCACGGCACGCCACTTGAGGAAATTAGCGCCGTCTATGGTGTCACCGTATCGACGCTTAACCAGCACATAGCGTGGGAGAAATGGGCGAAGCTCCGCGACACCATGCCGGTCAGCGAGATTACGGGTGAGGCGCTGGTCAAGCCATTGGATGCCGTGCAGAAACTGGCGTTGATTCAACAGAACCGGCTGGAAAATCTCGAAGGCTGGAAAAAACTACGGGCCGAGGCGCTGAACATCATTGACCAGTTGCGCGCGAAGAAGCTGAAATTTGAGAAGGTGTTCAATGGCAAGGTGGGCATTGTGCGGGCCGAGGTTGAGCCGAGCACCGGCGACTTGGTGAACATTGCAACGTTTTTGCAGACGGTGGCCGCTGGCACTTACCGCGCGCTGGGCGACGTTGAGCCAGGCAGCAGACAAGGCCAGGATGGCCCGGCAGGCAGCGGTGCGTCAGCCCCTGGGATTACGATCATTCTGCCTGCCTGCATTTCCAAGGCGCGCGAGATTTCGCCAGCCGAGATCATCGACTTGCGGCCCGATGCTGTCCAGACCATACCGCCAGGTCAGCCTCCGCCAACCCCATGAGCGCCAAGCTAAAAAAGATCAGGGGAGGCCAGGGCGGCAAGCGTGGTCATTCCAACATGACACACTGGACTGGGACGGAAGAGATTAAGAACCGCGCGCGCGTGCAGCAGCGGGCCGAGGCGAAGCGTCAAGTCCGCGAGGCCCTCTTACGGTAAGCCGATGCCGAATCATGCCGAATCATGCCGAATCATGCCGAATCATGCCGAATCATGCCTAATCGTCAGCTTATCACAATAGCGTAGATAGTTCTACCCAGTGGAACTATCTATGCCATATGCTGTATAGTTCGTATCTATATGCTGTATAGCTCATATCTGTATGCTGTATAGCTCATATCTGTATGCTGTATAGAGCATATCTATATGCTGTATAGCTCGTAATATAACGAAATATTTTTAAGCCTAATCGACCGATGACCTGGCGGAGCACCGCGAAAAGGCCGTTTTGGGGCACTCGCATTCCCATCAACTGGCCCCCGGCTCGCCGCTCCGCCAGGTCACCGAAAAGTCATAAATGCCTGATGCTGAGGGCTTTAGCTCCAACGGAATACAACTTACATTGTGCGAATAGCATTGACTATCAAGCACTTACGAGGCAAGGTCTTGGCGGAGCGCCGGAGGGCCGAGGGAGACCAGTCTCGCGCGGTCGAGGGCGATCGTCATCGTAAGTGCTTGATAATCAACGGCTATCTCGACTTTGGGCTGTTTGGTTCCATCCGGGGGTGGTAAATCTGGCGGGGAGTCACACGCCCACAAAGACAGCCACCCCACCCCCGGCTCAGAAATTCAGAAATGGGTTCCCATAACCCCACCCCTGGCCCCCGGTTCAATTTTTAGGCGGGGTAGGCCCCAGGTGAGCTTATTCGCGTGATTTTCACGCAAACAGATCGTTTTATGCAAAAACGCCCGGAGCTTCGCCGGGAAACTAGGGGAAGAGCTTTATATAAATCACTCCTTACTTATTTTACTTTATAAAGTTAATTAAGTAATAATAAATCATATACCTCTTCCCCCTTTTTCCCGCCTAGTATTGACAGGTTTTCTGTCATTTTGCGTGATTTTCACGCGGCGCTTAGCTGGCTTTTCTGTAATCCACAATTTACGGTCTTGACAAAAGATTAGAGAAATCGTAAACTGGTTCCATATGAATGAAGAAAACTTGGTTGGTTTAATCCCTGGCGGCGCTGATGCCTTAGCGGCACTTCCGCCCGTCGAGATAAAATGCAAGAATTGTGGGGAGTCTCATCTGGAAAATGAGGCGTGCAGGCCCGATGATTATTATAGCCCTACGCCTCCGCCCGTGAGCCGGGCTGATCGAATTAAGGCACTTGAGGCGGCAGCCGAGGCGGCAGAAGCAGCGGCACTCGCGGCGAGACAGGCAGCGCTTGACGCGCTCTCGGTTGAGGATTCGCTTGCGGAAGCGAAGGCTGCAATGGCTTGGGACGAAAAAACCGGCTGGCCTATGCCTACCGCCGAGGATGAGGCTTACGCGGCGAGTGTTGGCGGGAAAGCAGCGGTCATCATCAAAGGCAAAGTCATTGCCCGGATGCGCACTCCCCGGCTCATTCGATTGGAGAGAATTGCTAAAGGACTGCCTCCGCTGCCTGTTGAACAATATGAGACTTCTCCTGTTGAAACTCCGACACGGTCAGGGCCTCCTGGAAGAAAAATTATTATTGTGGAATTTCACGAAGACTACGAAGGGGGCTTGAGGGGTGCGGATGTTAACACTTTTGAATCCGCTGCCGAGGCTGCCCGGCTGCTTGGTGTAACTCCGCCCGCGCTGTCTCAGGCGTTTAAAAAAGCCAACGGAGCGCCGGTTAGGATTCGGGGAGTGACATTACAGTATCTTGATCTCCACATCGCGGACGACAAAAATTTTAAAGGAGAATAAACATGAATAACAACTACAAAAACAAAAGAGTCCTGATTACCGGCGCAAGCGGGTTCAAGGGAAAGTGGCTGACTAAAATACTCGTCCGCGCGGGCGCAACCGTTTATGATTACAGGTTTGATATTCTGGATGCCAGAAGTATTGTCCGGCATGTGGATTCGGTTAAACCGGATATTGCGTTCCATCTGGCGGCGGTATCCAGCCCTGCGATTGCCGACAGGGATAAAGATTACGCTTTTGCCGTCAATTTTTACGGGACTAGCAACGTGGTGTGGGCCTGTGTCAGTGCCGGATGCCCTGTTGTATGCGCATCCAGCGATCAGGTGTATTTCAACGATGGGCGGCTCGGAGAGTATTTTGAGGGCGACATGCTTTGCGGAAGGAGTGTGTATTTTCACTCAAAAGCGTGCGCAGAGCGGGCTGCTGAGGCTTTTGGGCGAAGCCGCGCCTCAATCGTGCGGAGCAGCCTTTGCATCGGTGGAAATGATTTTTGCAAAGAGCGGCTGTTTCCGTCCATAGCGGAAGCCGTGCGCACGGGTGTTCCTCTTGTCATCAAGCATCCGAATTTTGTGAGGCCGGTGCTTCATGTGTTGGATTCGCTGCGGGGATACTTGATGGTGGGCGCGCGGCTGATGGAGGGCACGCCCGGCGAAGCTTTTAACCTTTCACCCAATGCCAACATGGTGGATACGGTTGGGGAAATTATTGCCAGTGTCGCATTCCTTTGGCCGGAGTTTCACTTTGAGATTGCCGACGCGGGAGAAAAAGACGCCACAGTCACACGATTAAGCTCTGAGAAAGCCCTGCGCCGCCTGGGTTGGACACCTGTTTGGGGCATAAATGAGACAATCAGGAAGACAGTGGATTGGTATAAAGCCCAACAGCGCTGCGCGGATTATACTGATTCGGTGATCGCGTCTTACGAAGCCGATATTTTCTAATCTTATGTTGACAACAAAACAGTTGAAAAAACAGGCGGTGCGGAGGCAGACCGAGAAATGGCTGGCGGAGATCAAGGCCCATCAAGCCGCCGCAGCCGCATGGGCGGGTGTGGTGAAAGATGCCTCCGGCAAAGTTGTTGATGCAGTGAAGAAAAGTGACACGCTTAAAGCGACGCTTGCCAGGGCTGCCGCGCCGGTCAAGGCTCCCCGGAACAGATTTTTTATTTTTGTGCCGGATTATTACCCGTGCTCTGGCGGCTCCCGGACGATGCACTATATGGCCGCGCTGCTCGTCGATGCGGGCGTTCCTGTTGTCACCAATAAACTTTGCTTCTTCAATCCGACCATTCCGGTCGAGCAGATCGCCCAGGATGGAGATGTGGCCGTTTATTACGACGGCGTGCGCTCCACCGATAATCCTCTTTGCGCCAAGCGCGTCTGCCGGTGGATGCTCTGCTTTGCAGAAGAGTATTTCAAGGGAAAAATCAAAAAAGAAGAGTGCGCCATTATTTACATGAAGAAATATCTGGCCAGCGTTCAGGCGGCGTGCCATCACCCCGTGACTGAGGAAGATATTATTTACCTGCCCCACATCGACCCGGCGTGGTGCTTCGCGCCCTCGGTCAAGACGATTAAGTATTGTTTCTACGGGGCCGGGGCCGCGAGCAAAACCTGTGTGGCGCAAAATCCAAAACTTCACACCATCCAGCCTCCGCCCGGTGCCGTCGTGATTCCCGGCTTTGTGGACAAATTCCCCGATGACCAGGGGCATGACCAGTTTTTTGTCCATCAGCGCACCGTTGCGATCTTGCGCGCGTCAGAGACGCTCTGGACGGTCGATCACAACACCGCGCTCAACATAGAGGCGGCGCTGTGCGGCTGCCGGGTGATTTATCTGTTTGATGACGGGTCATACCAGGAACAATTTTTCCCGCGTGAAGTTCTCGAACTTGAGGCCATGAATCCACAGCGGGACGTTGCCGTGGCCCGTAGATTTGCAGATAGGGTGCTTAAATTTTTCGGAGAATCCTTATGAACGATACATTTCTTCTTGACCTACCAGAATATCATGGGTGCAGCGGGCCGGGCCGCACCTGGCACTACATGGCCGCGCTGATGGTGGAGGCGGGATTTGAAGTCGCCACGACCAGCCTTTGTTTTCTGAATCCCAACATCCCGGTGCGGGTAAAGGCAATTGAGAGCGATATTGTCTGTTACCGGCACCCGACCAGAAACGCCAATCCAACCGGCGCGCGCCGAAAGTGCTGCTGGGAAGATCGCTCTGCCAATACTACTTTCTCGGCAGATCACATTCACGAGGACGAATGCTTCATTATTTATGAGGAAGAATATATTTATCTGGCGGCGCTGCAAACGATCTGTGACCATGAGATCACGCGGGAAGATATTGTTTACCTGCCCTATATAGACCCCACTTTCTGTTTCCCAGGAAAGAAGACCATTAAAAGTCTTCTCTATGGTGTCGGCTCCGCGCACAAGCCAGTTTGTGGCGTTGACCCGGACATCCCCGGCGCGGTGATTATTCCCAATGAGAACGCTGCTTTTCCAGACGGCCAGAGACATAACCCGGACTATGTGCATCATCGCACGCTTGGCCTTTTGCGCGCCGCTGAAAATCTATACACGACAGACCATAACACGTCCCTGATAATCGAGGCTCATTTATGCGGCTGCCGCGTCTGGTATGTCATGTATGACGGGACAGTCCAGGAGAAAAGATTTGGGGCCGACCGGGCGGCGCATGAAACGATTGACCCTGTTCGAGATATTGAGATTGCCCGGCGTTTTGGCACGCGCATCCTCAAATTTTTTGAGGGTGGTTTGACTTCACGGTGAAATTCTGTTAACCTTATTTTATGAATGTTTCATTGAAATCATCGTCTGTAGGCCGCGGCTCTACTCGAAGTGCCGGAGAGAAGCCTGTCTATGTCCCTCCGGCTGCCCGGCCCGCGCCCGCATCATCGGTGGGCATTGGTGCCGCGCGCCAACAATCCCCGGCCCCGTTGCCGGTTGCCTCGGAAAAAGCTGAAATGAAAAAAAGGGGTTGACATTTACAGGCCGATCTTCTAAACTGGTTTTATATGGCATCATTTGCATCTATTGCGCCCGACGCTATTGAAGTCCGGGAAATCGCTGACATTTCGGCTACCTTAACGGCTAATCTCGCCACTTGGGTTGGAAATACCGTTACGGCTGGGCAGATTGCCACGGTTTTGGCTGGTATTACGATTGCCTTAGCGCAGGCTCGCGGATTGAATTACAACATTTACAACCCGGCGTTGTAATCGCCGCGTGGGTGGATGTTCATCGATTAAGACAGGTGAAGTGTTTTTATGAGTGAAACAAAAAACGGCCCTTACCAGGATGTTCCGTCCCGTGAGAGTGCTTTGCCCAATACGGAGCCACAGGCCCCCCGCAGTATCCCGTTGTCCGAAGTGGGCGACGACCGCGCCGGGAACAAGCCCTACAATGGGGATGCCAGTTCTTCCCGTATGCGCGGACGTGGTGGCTCTTGTCCGGTTCCTCCCCCAGTGAGTTAAGGATTTATGGCTAAAAAATTCCATGCGATTCAACGGGGCAAAGGCGGCGGATTCAATGTCATCGCGAAACATTCAGGCAAGCCGTTGAGCAAAAAGCCCCATAAGACCCGTGCTGAGGCATTGGCTCAGTTGCGAGCCGTCGAATGGTCAATGGGCGGCGGTCACGATTAAACGACTTACGCGCCGGGCGACGCTGGGTTTTCATGTTTTCCCCAGCAATAAAACGCACGGTGTAAAGAGGGGCGGCTGTTACTGCGCTAACGCTGGCAGCCGCCCTCGCTTTTTGAAATGCCAGTTCAAGCATCAACGCTAGAGAATGAAGCTCAAGCCGTGGTTGAAGCGGGCGCGTGGTATCGGCCTTCGGCTGATATGCAGGAATTTCATGCGTCGAAGGCTCGCATTCGTGCGCTCATCGGCGGTCGGGGAACCGGCAAAACCACGGCGATTGCAGTTGAAGTGATCGGACATTGCCTTTACAACTCAGGAGCCAAAGCCTATATTCTCCGCAAGACCCAGGACAGCAATCAGGATACAACCCTGGAAACTTTCGAGCATCAGGTATTCCCAAAAATGGGGACGGCTTATCAGGACACCGGCGTAAGCCTGTTCAAAAAGATTAACGGCGGAAAGCAATTCCGGCTTCCGAGCAAGCTCGCGGTCGAAAAATATAATGAGTTTCTCAAGAAAGTCCCGCACGCTACCAAAGCGCAGAAACTCACGTGGTTGGATTCGGTTGGAAATGTCTATTGCTCATTTATATTTTTTGACGGTGTCCCGGAAGATAGATACCGTGCCAGCCGGTTCCGTGGGTATGAGTGTTCGCTTCTGGTCTTTGTTGAGGCCGATCAGTTGGAGCGCGAAGACTTGGATTTGGGTGTGGCCACTTTGCGATGGAAGGGGGTTGACCCGTCAAGGTGCGATGAGCTTGGGTTTATTCGGGATGGGGGTGTTATTCTTGACACTAATCCCCCCTCGCCTCGGCATTGGATTGCAAAACTTGAAGAGGATTCCAAAGACGACCCGTTTGTCAGATTTTGGCATTTAAAAACTCAGGACAACGCAAAAAATCTTCCGAAGGGCTATGTTGAGAATCTTGAGCGTCAATACAAGAAAAATCCGGCCATGCTGATGCGGATGGTTTACGGGCAGTATGCCGATGCGTTTGAAGGCACGCCTGTATTGTTCCAATTTTCGACCGAGCACACTTCGGAGAGTCTGCCCTGGCCGCAGGGTGCATATTTGATTCGAGGCTGGGACTTCGGGACGACACAGGCGGTGACCTTTTCCGCCTATTGGTTTGACGGCCATGATGAGTATTGGTGGGACATGCACGAGTATTTTGCCCGGCAATCGGACGTGGAGCGTCAAGCGCGGGGTGCTTTGGAGATCACGCGGACGGCCTTTCCTTTCTGGAATGATCGCTCCATCTGCTCTGGTGTGAAGGATTTTTGCGACATCGCGGGCAATGCAAAAACCGACAAGGGTTCAAGCGTGCAGGTGCTTCGCACGTATGGAATTTATCCAGGCTTCACCCGTATGGGATTACAGGAATCATTAGCTGTTTACAACCGGCTTCTGGAAAAGCGGGATAGATTTGGCAAGCCTATTTATCGCATCGATAAGAACACTTGTCCCATGCTTTATACCGCATCCATCGGGGGCTATCGCTATCCCGTGGAGGGTGAGCCTGGGTTTGGTGGGGATGAGCCGTTAAAAGGCCCGGTTGGCGGCGATTTTGACCACGTTGCGGATGCTTCCCGTTACGCTAAATACAACAACTTACGGCTGCTCAGGGCCGAAGTTGAGCAGGCAAAGAAGCCCGTGGGGGCCTTTAATGTGAAGGAAATCCCCAATCGGCCAAAACGCTGGTATTAAATGGCGTTGACAAACAGGCTCGAAATCGGTTAGACTGGTAGATTATGGAACTAGGTAAGAAACACGAGTCGCTCGGCTCCCTGGCGACCCCGGAGAAATCCAACGAGAAGGAGCCAAAAGTCACTTATCCTGGCTTTTCCTTGAGGGATGAGCACGCCGCAAAGTTTTTGGACGAAACTGAGGCTAAGGTGGGCGAAGAGTTTGCTGCCACGGTTCGCATTTGTGTCACGGGCCTTACTGATGATAGTTTTGGAAAAAGTGTCCAGTTTGATGTGATCGAGCTTGACGACATCGCGCCAGAGCACGAAGAGGGCCGCGAGACCTACGGAGAAAGCTCCGGCAGTGGTTCCGGTTCTGGTGAGGGTGAGGAAGAGTCGGACGAGGAAGAGACCAAGGCCCTGGGCTATAAGCGGAAGAAATCCAAAAAGGAAGCTCCGCCGATTAGTGCCAAGGATTTGGCTGAATAATTTGCGGGGTGGAGCAGTGAGTAGCTCGTCACGCTCATAACGTGGAGGTCGCGGGTGCAAGTCCCGCCCCCGCTACCAGTTAAGGAGTAAAAGTTATGTTGAATTATGTTGGCCCGAATATCGGCCCCGCGCCAGTGAGCGCCATGCTTCCCCCGGCCACGCCGGGGACTATCCCATCAGGAGTCCCAGGGGCCACACCGGCACCCGCGCCGCTGCCGAATACTCCGGTTATTCATGGCCCGGCTGCTCCGCCTCCGGCTGCGCTTGGTGCTATTCTGCGGCAGGCCGGAGGGCCTCCGGGGGCTGCTCCGCAAGCTCCGCCGCCTCAATATCAGGCCGTCACTCAGCTTGATGGGTCGATTCTTTTGCATATCAAATTGCCTGATGGGACACTTGGCCCAATCGTGAAAGTTCTTCCACCGCTGAAGCACCCACTGAATCCCCATCAGCCGCCCAATATCGCTCCCGGAGCGAAAGCTTAAATGACTCTTCAAGAGTATCACGACCCAGTTGCCATTTCTGCAAGAAAGCGGGAAAGAAATCATTTACGTTACTTGAAAAACAAAGATAGAATTTCTGCGCAGAACCGAAGGTGGGAAAAGAAGAACCCTGAGCGATGCCGCGCAAAAAGAAAGCGGTTTTATCTTCGACATAGGGAAGCTATTCTTAAAAAAGCTAGGCAAGCGCGTCAGAACAGCCCAGAAGCATCAAGACTTGCATGTCGTAAATATGCAAAAAGCAGTAAAGGCATAGCGCAGCGGAAGAATTACAAGAAGACCTTACTTTGTCAAATCGGCAATCGGCTGCGGAACCGAATTCGCTCTGCTTTACGCGAACGGGACGGTAGAAAAGCGTTTAAAACACAAGAGCTTATCGGGTGCTCAATTGATTTTCTTCGACAACATTTAGAGTCAAAATTCAGGCCAGGTATGTCATGGGCTATTCCAGGGTCTTTTCACATTGACCATGTAAAGCCAATTAAAGAGTTCGACCTGACAGACCCAAAGCAACAGAAAGCCTGTTTTTCATACACCAATCTCCAGCCGCTTTGGGCAACGGAGAATTTGAAGAAAGGTGAACGTCTATGGACAGATTACTCGCCCGCAGGTTAGATACAGATAAAGATTTGAGAGCGCGGATGGTGAAGTTGGCCAAAGACTATCTGTAGCCATGCCGGGAAATAGTTCGTAATTGAACACATTCCCGGTATGGCTACTTAAAGTCTAAGAATTGGTCGCGATGCCCTAGCGTATTGGTAGCGGGAGCCTGGTGACTTAACATCACTGGGCTTACCCGCTACCTAAAAATTTTCAGCAACGACTTTGATCTTTGCTACGATATTCTCTCGTGCTACTCCTCGTTGAGTAAAAAAGACACGGAGAATTTGGAGCGGGGGCACCCGAAGCGGTATATCCTTCCGATGACCGCGACTCAGATCACGACCATGACCACGTATATCGCCCAGGTGCTTTTTGGCCAGGAAACGCCGTGGAAGGTCGAGGGACGCCGCCCGGAGGATGACGTGCCTGCGGAGCTTGTCAATAATCTTTTGCGCTGGAATGCGGAGCAACAGCCGACTTATTTGCTGGGGTATCTTTGGGTGCAGGACGCGCTCGCCATCAATCGCGGGATTTTTTACAATTCATGGTCGCCGATCTTCCGACCGGAAATGGTGCCAATAATGGTTGAAGACCCGAATGATTTGGATGAAAGCGGCAAGCCCCGGACGTATATGCGCCCGACGCGGCGTAACAAAGTGATCGGCAATTTTGCCAAGATGGAAATTGTCAGTCCGTATGATTTCATTGCTGACCCTGCTCTTCCAATTCATCGTATTCAAGACATGCGATTTACTGGTCACAGGACTATTATTTCTGTCACGGAGCTTCGCCGTCGAGCCAAGCTCCCGATTGACCACCCATCTTATGTTCTGCCGAGTGCTGTTGAAGATTTGGTTGCTAAAGCCAAAAAGGGAATTGCGCAGGCTGATGCGGCGGTTCCCTCGTTGCCCGGTGTTCTTCCGAATCCTACGGAAATCAGATTGAGCCGCACGGCTTACGAGCGCACGCGCGCCTTGCAGCCAACCGGCAACATCCAGGCGGATAAGAATGACACGGGAAACGTCGAATGCTGGGAGCTATGGGTTCGTCTGGTTCCGTCTGAAAATCGTATTTACAGCGATGAAACTCCGACTCCCCCGCTTTCCGGCGGTAAATCCAGTCCGACCGGCGCGCAGCTAAATAATGACGACGGCCAGGGATACCAAAATCCCGCTGCCGGTCTTGCCAGTGTGGCCCGGCCCGATCAGGGCTTTCCCAATATCGTGGAGTCCAATGTGGCCCGTCCTGGACGTGGCCCGATCAACACGACTCGCAATAGTTTGGAGCCGGGCATCGCGGGAGGCCCTCCCGGAACAAAAGCGCGCGACAATAATCCCGCCGCAAACCAGGATTTCACGCAGCCCGGTGCGACCGAAGACGAGCCGGTTATCTTCCAGATTCTCATTTCTGGCGGCGATGTCCTGCTCTCAATGAACGAATCCACTTACGAGCATGGGCTGTTTCCGTATTCAGTGGCCGAAGGACGACCCAATGCCCATTTCCAATTTTCAGTGAGTTGGATTCAGATGTTGAAGGGCATTCAGGATTACGTTGACTTTTTGAAAAATCGGCACCAGGAAGCGGTGAGCCGCACGCTTGGGAACATTTTCGTTTACGACCCGCGTTGTGTTGATGTGACCGATTTTATGAATCCCGACAAAGAGGGATTGCTGATTACGCTCAAGCCGGAAGCAGAAGGGAAAAAGCTCAGTGAGATTTTCCAGCAGATTCCGATTAAAGACTTGACAGAGAAATTTCTTGAGGAAGCAATGCAGTTCATCAAGTTTTCTCAGAGCGTCACCGCTGCCGATGAGGGAATGCAGGGTGTCATGCCGGGCGGCGAGCCTGCCAGCGCCACGCAGTTTGCCGGGACACAGCAAATGGGAGCGGGCCGGTTGACTTCTATTGCCCGCCTGATGTCGTCCCAGGCGCTCGTGCCGCAAACAAGAATGATTGTCAGCATGTTCCAGCAATTCATGGACGACGCTCAAATGATTCGGTTCAAGCCTTCCGATGTGACGAGCCTGCCGCCTGAGTTGAGGGACGCGGCTTCCGTGAGCCTGGATAAAAACGCCATCGCGGGCGAGTATGATTTTCCGCCGCACGACGGCACACTGCCCGGCACGGATGGGCGCAAAGTCGCGGCGATCTCGAAACTGTTGGAAGCTGCCCAGGGATTCCCCGATGCGTTTTCGCCTCAGCCCGGCAATCTCAATCCAAAGAAACTCTTATTCCTTGGGGCTAAGGCTGCGGGTCTTCATGTCGAGAATTTTTTGTATGACAAGAATTCGTTGCCTCCTGCCGGGCCTCCTGGAATTCCTGGCGCTCCTGCTCTTCCTGGCGCTCCTGGTGTTCCTCCGGCTAACGGCGCTCCCGCTGGTTTACCTCCTGTCGGCCCTCCTGGTGTTCCGGCTGGTATTCCGCAGAACCCAGGCCCGAAGCCAACATTGCCCGCGCTGGGGCCGTTGACCGCGCCGGTATTGACTCCGATCTCTCCGGGGCAGCCCAGACCGGGGAGCGTATAAATAAATGCCTTGACATTCTTTAGGCGTTTATTGTAAGCTGGTATAGTATTGATGAATGTCCTGGACGTTGACCCTAAAAATCTGGCGTATGATTTCCGGCGTGACTGGAAACTGTTTCAAGATGGCAGGGTCAAAAAATTCCTGGCTGCATGGTTGCAAAAAGAGCTAAAGGAAGCGCGGGGAGCGCTCGAATATGTGGCCCCGGAAAATCTTGGAAAGTCCCAGGGTATTGTGTGTCAAATAAAGAAAATGTCAACACTGATCGAAAAGCAGGATTGTCAGGACTCCTTGAAGGAAGTTCTCACGTTCCTTGACTCAACTGAAAAATAATCTTATGGCAAACGAAGTTCCTACCATTCCCGTAACCGAGAGAACCAGTGTCCCAGTAACCGCGTTGTTTGACGCTGCCGAGCTTACGCTGCCGCCAGCGGCCCCGCCGACTGAGCCGAATTCTCCGTTGCCGGAGACTACGCCCAAGACGGAGACGCCCAAGACGGAGACGCCCAAGACGGAGACGCCCAAGACGGAGACGCCCGAAAAAATCAAGATCGGGGACAAGGAATATACCAAGGCCGAGCTTGAAGCAAAGCTGGCCGAGCGTTCCGCACCTGCCGCCGTGCCCGCGCCTGCGGTTCCCGCTGCCGAGCCGGTCAAACCACCGACGCCAGAAGAGATTGCTGCGGCTGAGGGCAAATGGGTTGAGGGTTTTCTCAGTCAAGAAAAAATTTCTGTCCCCTTCACCGAAAAGGAAATGGAAACCATTCTGGCCGGGGACAAGGACGGGATTGCCCTTCTGTCAAGCAAACTTAATGGAGTTCTCGCCAAGGCCGTCATGCTGGCGCGCAAGTCGATTTACGCCGATTTAAATCCAGTGATCGGCGGACTTCAAGCCAATTTGCAGCCGGTGGTGCAGAATGCCACCCAGGTTGAAGCTGCGACTGCGGAGCATGAATTTTTCTCCATGTATCCTGACTTCAAAGCACACACGGACACCGTGCGCCGGGTTGGTGAGGCTCTTCTAACTCGTTTTCCGAATGAGTGCAAAGCGATGACACGACAGGCGCTCATGGCGGAAGTCGCGGCCCAAGCTGATCGGATTATCCAGGACGAGTGCAGCCGATTTGCGCCGGGAAAAAATTGGCGTGAATTACAGAAAGCGGCACCCGCGCCCGCGCCCGCGCCCGCGCCCGCGCCCGCGCCCGCGCCCGCGCCCGCTGCTCCGGCTCCTGCAAAAATTCCGGCTCCTGCTGCGAATTCACCCGCTGCTATTCCTGCCGCTGGAATTACAAAGGATTGGCACAAGGGAACGGCTGCTAGTTTAGCGAATTGATTCTTTACGAGAAGAATCAAAGGGTATTTACAAGTGGGCCTGTTTCTTGCTACACTACTAATGATGACCAAAGTAGTCACACGGTAACAAAGGAATAATTTATGCCAAGTGCAATCGCAGGTTTACTCTCCACCAGCAACGCCAACAGCGATCTCGACACCAAGGCCGACTTGGTTGGTGAGTATCAGGATACAATTCTCGTGCGGAACAGCAAGGGGATGAACGCGGGCAGCACGCTCTTCGGGCTGATGTCGCGCCTCAAAGCCGAGCCTGCCGAAAATACTGAATTCAACTGGTTTGAGCGAGACCCGGTAAACCGTCAGGTCTATGTTGAGACCGCCAATGCTGTGGCACCCGTTCAATCCGGGCAGGCTGGCACCGTAGTTGTTACTACTGACTCGACCGGCGCGACTGATATTACCGCCTGGACATTTTTGGCCCAGGGCCATGTTCTTCGCAACATGCGGACGGGTGAAATGATTCAGGTCACGGCTGACCCGACTTCCGATACCGTTACGGTTGCCCGCGCTATCAATGGCGGCACGCTGACGGGTTATACGCTTGTGCAGGGCGACACTCTCGCCATCGTCACCTTGGGCAAAGACGAAGGTGCTTTGCCGACGCGGGCCAGCTATGAGGAACCGCAAATCTTGACGAATTTCGTTCAGACCTTCAATGCCACGATTGATGTTACCAATGCCTTCAAGGCCAATAAGCTGCGCTCTGATATGGCCGGGCCTCTCAAGGCGCGCCGGATTCAAGCCCTGGAAAAAATCTCCAAGGACATTGAGGCTGCTTTCCTGTTGGGCACCAAGCAACGTCTGACCGGCTCCAATGGCTACGTCTATTACACGGGCGGCATCAAAGACGCTATCGACACTGCCGTCCCGGAAAACGCTCTTAACGGCGGAAGTGGCACCTGTTCCTATGCGACTCAGGTTGCCCCCTGGATGCAGGGATTTATGACGGTTGGTTCTGACGCCAAGCTGGGTCTTTGCGGCCCGACAGCCTACGCGGCTTTTTCTGCACTGGCTAATTCCGCGACCAACGGCTTCCGAATTATGAACCAGGAAACCGTGTGGGGAATGAATATCACGGTTATCAATACGCCTTTCGGTGAGCTTGATCTGGCCTTCCATCCGCTGTTGAAAGAAATTCCGGCGTTTTCGTCCTGGATTTTCGTAGCGGACTTGGCTCATGTAATGCAGAAGACTCTGGAACCTTTGTTCCTTGAGCCTAACATCCAAACCCCCGGTCAAGACAGCTACATGGAGCAGTTCCGGGCCAAGCTGGGGTTGAAGCTGCGGTTTGCTGAGGCGTTTGGTTACGCCTACAATTTGACTGCCATCCAGGCGTAAGCCTGGGGCAGCACGGCACATGGTGTAAGGGAGTGCCTTTAGTCCATTACACTTATGGCCGAAGAGAAAGAAATTTTGACGCCAGCGGCAGCCCTGAGAAGGGTTTCAGGAACCGCTGAGGACGCCAAGGAGAATAAGGGAGGCGTAGGGCAGAAGGGAACGCCTCCTACAACTCCACCGAAGTTTCAGTTTGTGAAACTTTTTGGCGTAGCGGACGTGATAAAGTTTGCAGACGGGACGAGATTTCAGTTTCGTTTGATTCGGCGGAATAATGACGCCGGATATGCGCCGAATTCGTTTCTGAAAACGGATGACGAGAAGCTGGCCGCAAATTTGCGAGCAGCCTCGAAAAATAAGGCGTGGGGAATTGTGGAAATCAAGTAGGAGACAAAATTATGGGTGACAATGTTAAGCCGACATATGCGAAGTCTGATGTGAAATCGGGCTTGGTCAACGAACAATACGCCGAGCGCATCCTGGACGGGGAACCGCCCAAGAAAAACGTGGAAGCGGTTGACAGGGAAAACCAGGTCAAGAACGCTCCCGGCTCCGTAATGAAGAAGTAATCCCCGGCCACGGGACAGGTGCTTTCCAAAGTGCCAAAAGGGGTGTGTCCCTTTTTGGCACTTTTATTTTTTGTGAATTTTTCTGATATTCAAGCCCGGCTGGGGAGAGCGATTCTCCGAAGCGATCTTGCGCCCGACTATGGCAATTTCGTCAATGAGGCTCTCATTGAGATCGAGAATCGGCGTTCTTGGGCGTGCATGAAGGTCACAGAGCCGGTCGTGCTTGGGCCAGGGGCCGGGTATGAGCTTGTTGCGCTTGAGTCGAATTTTAAGGAGCTTCGTCGCGCGCCCGCGATCAATTTCGTTGCGGATGACGGCGGGAGAATTCCTGCCACGACCATCTTTGAGGAAGAGGAAATTTTTCGAGTTTGGGCCTGGGGTGGTGCTCCAATGTTTGTATGGCCTCCGCGCGTGTTTCTCGTGCGCGGCGCGCCTACACCAGCGCAATCGGCGGCTGGCGCATCCGTGGGAGCAAAGATCGGGATTGTTGAGCCTCTGATTGAGGCGTTTAATCTCGAAGTTAATATGTATGCGTATCTGCCAGCCCTTGTCAATCCTACGGATACGTCACCGCTTTTAACCGCTTATCCAAATATGATTTTGGAAAAGGCAAAGGCGATTGCGTTCTCCAACATCAATGACGATGAATCGCAAAAGGCAGAGGGAAAATTCGAGGCCAAATACCGGCAGGCTTCTTACCAGGATGCTTATTCTGAAGTCGTTGGCCGAAAATTGAGAATGTAACTATGAGCTATTTAACCGAGACAGTTCCGGCAGACAGTGAAGCGGTCACATTAGGTGCAAGCCGAATCCGCGAGTTAAAAGTGGATTTGGACGCCCTGATCGAACAGATTTGGGAAGATGCCGGACTCTTCACTCCTGGATGGATTAAGGCAGGCGGAGCGGCTGGCGGCGCATCGCTCTTTACTGCGGGTGCTATCCAGACCGCAGACATTGCACCTTTTGCTATTACTACGGGCCTTTTGGCTCCCCAGGCGGTCACACCGGCGCAAATTCAACTTCTTTCAATCACGGCGGGCTTGCTGGCGTCGGGTATTGTGATGCCTGCTAATTCTGTCGCTACCAATTCGATTCAGAATAATGCGGTAGGCTTAGCCCAGTCAAATATCAGTTCACTTGTGGCAGGTTTTGCAAAAGTGGGAACATATAATGGAACTGCCGCATCGGTTGATACTATAACAGTAAGCGGTTTAAGCTTTGCTCCTACGGTTTTGATTGTGGTAGATTCAACACATACCGGCATTGGGATTGCTTTTAATTCAGAAGCGTCTGGCGGAATTTCATCGATTCACGAATCGTGGGACAGTCCTGTTACAGGTCTCATTAGTCCATTTTTAAATGACGTGCAGTGGAATGCTGACGGATTTACGATCTTGCACGGAAATACTTTTTTTAGCACCAATCTCCGGGCATATACCTATCTTGCCCTTGCCATCTAATGCGCCGCGCAAAGCCAATCTCAGTTGTCGTAAAAGCTCCGAGCAGGGGTCTCGTAACTCGTTTGCCTTCGATCTCGGCTGACTTGTTGCCAACGCAGAGCAGCGAAATTCAGGGCACGATTCTCAGCAGCGCGGCCTATCAACGGTCTTCGGCTGTTGCTCAGAATGTCCGATATGAAGACGGCGTTGTATGTGCGGCTCCGGGGCATCAGCGTATTTTTTTGTCTTCTGAATTACTGCAAGGGATAGTGGCGTATTGGCCGTTGCAGGAGCCAAATGGCACCCGGTTTGACGCCACGCCTAACGGCTATAATCTTACTGACGTGCCTGGCACGGCTCCCGGTGTGCCGGATATATTGACCACTCCGGGGATACTCGGACTGGCGGCGCTGTTCCCCCCGATGCCTCCGATTAGCCCGGTAGTCGGAGGCGGAGATTCAGCAACACTGGATTCGGCCTTATCAAGCGGGTTTATAAATCCCCTTATCGAAAGACTTCCGAAAGATTTATTCACGCTGGATAGTTCGCTTTCGTCCGGGGCCATGACTCCTACAGTGTTAATATCCAACGCGCCGGGGGATTCCATATCCGTGGACGGCGCTTTTGATTCGGGAATTTATACTGAGACTGTCATTGTATCTGATGCGCCAGGCGATTCGATTTCTTTGGATAGTGCGCTGAATTCGGGGACTTATGCCCTTGTGGTCATAGTGTCTTCCGCGCCGGGTGATTCGGTTTCTCTGGATACGGCATTATCTTCGGGAAGCTATACTGAGACAGTTATCGGGCCGATTTCGCATTCAGATAGTTTTGCGCTGGATTCAGCGATTTTGTCAGGAAGTTACGGATAAATATATGCATAAAGAAATTTTCATCAATGGGACAGAGGCGGGTATTTCTAATCGCTTCAAAGCGCAGGTAATTGAACGCAGGCCGGGACACCCCGATTGCGGCAAGATTGTTCGTGAGACCGATTGGGCAAACAATCTCATTCTCGAAAACGGGATGAACAACATTGCGTCGATTACGATTGCCGCCCTATTTACTTACTGTTGTGTGGGAACTGATTCTACGCCGACCGTAGTTTCTTCAGGAGCGGTTACAGCTTCGACCAGCGGAACAACCTGCACTTCCTTCGCTGGATTTTTTAACAGCGGTATGACGGGGATGCTTATCTATTTTCCTGGGACTACTAACTCAGCCGTAATTACACACTACACTAATTCTACTACAGTCACTCTTTCTGCCACACTTGCCCAATCGTCGGCAGTATTTGAAGTTTTTGCGATAAACCAGACTGGCCTTAACGCCGAGGTTCATCGCACAAATAACTACTTGACTGGGGCTGGAAACTGTGGCACGACTTACTCGGCTGGTCTTTACACCCACACGCGCACTTTCGATTTTCCCATTGAATCCGGGGATGAATTATACTACGAAGTTGGATTTTCCAATAACTCGTCGGCTGGGGCGAATTTAAATATGCGCGGCATTTTCTCGGCTGCGCCTGTTGCCGTTGTTACTGGCCAACAGATTCGTGTGGTCTATCAGGCGTTGGTTACGGTGACACCTATTTCTGCGCGTCTTAGGAATATGGGAATTCCGCCAGGGGTGCAAATTTCTGGATGGCCAGCGTTGCTTTATACTGTAGCCTTTACTCCTTCTTCACCCACAATCACTATGGCAGGACAACCTGCTTTTACGCAAAATACTCCTGTATTTTTTGAAGGCACGACGGCTCCGACAGGCATAACTTTTGGAACCGTTTACTATGCAAATCCTGCCGGAACGGATTTAGTTAATACTCTTTCTGTTTCCGCTACTCCTAGTGGTAGTGCCATAACTGTAACCAGCAGCGGAACTGACGCCGATCAGCTTTACACTAATACCATCGGACATGAAATACTTGGGTGTCATCAATTCTCCGGGGTTGGAACCGACGGAAGTTCTATTGCTTTCAGTGTTCCAAACAACGGTTCCGCGTTTGGTGAGCCGTCTCAGAGCAAGTATATGGCTATCCTTACGGATACTAATGCGCTTCCGACTTTTCCCGGAACTGGCGTGTTTCCTGGCGGCGGGGACACCCCCACGGGAGGGACACAGGCCCTTGTTGCTGGAAGTTACGTATCTGGAAGTTACACGCTTACTTGGAGTGTAACATATTCTGTCGATCAGGGAAACAGCAATGCCATTTTCAAGCTTTGCACTATTGACCCAAGCGGCGGGGCTGAGGGATTGATTTATCTTTTTACAATGCCGCAGCAAAAAAGCAATACTTATACGTTGACGATTGTTTGGCAATGGACGTGGGACAGAATTTTAACATAAAGAGGTTTAAGTGCCTACGTTCACTGCTCCATATCTTTCGAGCACGGCAACGGCTTTAGTGGCCTTGCACACTGGCCCGTTTACGATTACGGGCTGGTTTGAGCCTACGGCTCTGAGCACGGTTTATACCCCGTATTTGCCCACCCCGATTTTAACAGGCCCGTCGTGGAGCATTTCGTTGAATGAGGACGGCACGCTATCATTTCTTGTCAACAATTCTGCACTGAGTATCTCAACTACAGTGAAGACTTCCGCCTCAGTGAATTCCGGCTGGAATTTTTTCGCCGTGGTTTACAGTCCGAATCCCGGCGGCACATATCCGAATGTAGGCACGATCACGATTTGGCTTAACGGCGTTCCGGCATCCGCCGCGCTTTTGGCGTTGGCGGATTCCACGGTATCGAGTGTTTCTCCATATAAAGATTTTGAACTGGGAAATCCTAATCTCATGTCGTGGCCTGCGCCGGACGGATTCTCGCTTGATGCAGTCGGAGTATGGGCGCGGGCGCTGTCGAGCGCGGACGTTGGTATAGTGTATAATTCCGGGCGCGGCAACCCTTATCCATTCTTGGGAGGGCCGTTCAGCTTGATCTTCCAGGCCAATCTTGTCAATGATACTCCTACACCTCTGGTGATATGCTCTCAGGATTCGGTCTTTTCAGTCGCGGAGACTTCGGCTAACGGTGCCGGGGCCACTTCGTATGAGGCATTTTTTAACTATCTCTACCAGGGCACCGCGCTCACGCCGGGATATAATTGGACTGCAGATAATTTCAGCGATAAAGTTATTTTGGCACAGCATGATAATCCGGCGCTCTACTGGACTCCGCCAAGCGCCACTGCGCTCCCGCTGCCGGGCTTGCCCGCTGGGAGTCAGTATGACGGTGTGGCCGTATTCCAGAATCACGTTTTGTTGTGGCAGGATGACAATTTGATATGGAGCGACATTGACGACTTCACCGATTACATTCCGATTGCCTCGACTGTGGTGTCTGCGGTGCTCACGCTGTTGGCTCCGTTCGTTCAGCCCATACCCGGAGGAAGCGTCACTGTCCAGGTTGCAAATCCCGCCGCTGTGATTCCAAGCTTAAGCATTTCGGGGGATTTGACTTTCCCAAACACTAATGTTAATGACACATCACAAGCTCTTTTGACTCTTACCAATACGGGAAATGCCCCTATTGAAATTAACAGCATTGATCTTCCAGCGGGATTTGCGGGGACTTTTACCGGGCCGATTGCTGTTGGCGCGTCACAGTCCGTAACTATAACATTCTCTCCCACACAAAGCATACCATATAGCGGGACTATCGTTGTAGGATGCACCGGGCCATCTGGCTCGACTGTTCTTGGAACTACTGTGTATCCTATTTCTGGAACAGGAATCGGGGCCACGGCGATTATTAACCTCTCTGGAAATTTTAATTTCGGAAGCGTAGTTGTAAAGACATTGCCCGCTCAACCTCAGCCGGGGTTTTTAGACGGCTATGTGCTTGTTACAAATCCTGGAAATACGGCATTGAATATAACGAGTGTGACTGTGCCCGCTGGATTTAGCACCACTTTCACGACTGGGACTGTTCCTGGGACTACCTCGCCGTCTGAGGCTCCGGGAACCCTGGTTATCCCGATCAGATTTACCCCTACATCGTTTGCGATTTACACCGGGGACGTAACTGTCAACTGTTCAAATGCCACTAATGGCATGAATTATGTGGCGGTAAACGGGACTGGTGTTAGTTCATTGACTACTCCGTCTGTTTTTATAAACGACAACGGAGCCTGTCAGTTCGGATTCGTAAATACTGGCACTATTACGTCCCCCGTCGAGGTAACAATAACAAATGTCTCAGGCGTTGGCGTTTATGTTTATCCGATTCTCCCCTCAACGAGCATTCCTGGGTTTGTTATCGGGGCACCCCTAACTGGAGTCCCTCCTGCGAGTGGTCTCGCTCCCTACGCCTCAACTACTTTTTCTGTAACCTTTGAGCCTACTTTAGTCCAAGGATACGCTGGAAGCATTTCGATTACCTATACGCATCCAGGTGCCGCACAGGATTATTTATCAAATGCCCTGCCTATATTTGGAACCGGCGTTACGCCAGGGCCTCAGATTGTGGCTTCTGGAAGTTTGAATTACGGCGATGTTCCGTATGGCAGCACGGTTGCAGCCATGTTTTCTCTTTACAATCCTGGACAGTCTAATCTCACAGTATCAGATATAACATATCCTTCGGCTGTGTTTACCGGGCCTGCATCAGTAACAGTGGCTCCGGGTCAAACGATAAACTCTTACGTTTATTTCACTCCCGCTTTCTCTGATGAAACAATAAACGACACTTTCTCCGGGGATATAACGGCCACGACTAATGTTCCTAACGGGCTTGGCGGTTTCACTCCTGTATCATATCCCATATCGGGGACTGGCATACCACTCCCCGTTCCGCTTCAACTTGTAGCCGGTCAGGTGGTTTCCCTGACTGTTACGCAGGGTGATTTTGTGTATGGAACTGGAACCCAAGTTTACTACAACTATTATACGGTAACGTCAATGACCGGAAAGAGCTTGGTGTTGACGCTGATGAATTTGACTGGAGCTACGCCTGCGGGCCTGACAGTGGCAGCCAATGGAGTCCAGTTCTTCACGCTGGATGCGAATGAAGCCGGGTCAACCGTGGTCTCCGGCTCCCGCATGAACGGCCCCATTTTTGACATCATACCGCAAGGCGACTACGCTTATATTTTCAAAAGCCGGTCGATTCAAAGTATTGCCTACACTGGCCTAGGTAACGGGACTTTTTTCATTCACAATGAAATCAGCGGCGAAGGTTTGATTGGCCGCAACGCGGTGACAGACAGCGGCGACGGGAGAATGTTTTTCTTGGGCCACAAAGAATTGTATCTCTACGAGGGAGGCCCTAATCTCAAGCCCATTTGCCAGCAATACACCCGGCAGCTTTTTGCGGAGTTTGATCGGACAAAGGTGAATCAGATTCTTTTGTTCCACAATGAGAATAGAAAAGAAATCTGGACGATCTATCCCATTACCGGAGGGTCTTTCAAAGTCCTTATCTGGAATTACGTGGAAGATTCCGCCACGATTGATATTTACAGCAATGCTTCATTCCAGCCTACGGCGATTGGGTTGGTGGATTGGTCAACCGACCCAACTTGGAGCCAGCTTTCAAACAGCGATCTTGCCAATGAAATAACCTGGGCGCAGCTTCCCAGTTCATTGGATTGGGATACATTTGTGAGCGCGAGCATAAACCACGCTCCTGTGTTTGGAAGCGCGGATGCAGGGCTTCGGCTGCATGGCTCAGTTTACAATCGGGAAGGCGCGGGCTATACGGCACTTTCTGAATCAATGGACTACGATCTTGGGGCACCGGATAACTTCAAGTATGTAGATGTCGTGGTTTTGGCTTTGCAGCTTTCGACTCTTGTTCCGGTTCCTGCGGGCGCAACGATGTATGTTCAAGTCGGCACTCAAGCCAGCTTGAGCGGCGCGGCGATCATATGGACAGACCCCTTTCCGATTTTGGTGGACGGCACTCAGCCACTTCCTGTCAAGGTGAATCCTGGCGGTTCTGGCCGTTATTTGCGGGTGCGCTTTTACAGCCAAGACCCCGATGTTCAATGGCGCATTGAACAGTTCGAGATTTTAGCTAGGCCAGGCGGATTCTATTAAGGCTGTATGGGCGAACCCACACCCCCATTCACGCTTCCCCCCACACCCTCAACAGGGGGGCATAATCTAAAAGATTATCAGCAGGCCGTTGCAGTATGGACGCGCAAGTGCCAGCAGGCTGTGCAGCATGTTGCGGGGAGTGGAAGCGGAGGGACTGGGGCAACTGGTGCTCCTGGTGCTCCTGGCGCTCCTGGCGCTCCTGGTGCTCCTGGGGCGACCGGGCCGACTGGTTACACGGGCGGTGCTGGGGCCGCTGGGGCGACCGGGCCGACTGGTTACACGGGCGGTGCTGGGGCCGCTGGGGCCGCTGGGGCGACAGGGCCGACTGGTTACACGGGCGGCGCTGGGGCCGCTGGGGCGACCGGGCCGACTGGTTACACGGGCGGCGCTGGGGCCGCTGGGGCCACCGGGCCGACTGGCTATACTGGCCCTTATGGTTCGCCCGGATTAACCGGAACTGTTTATACTTACAATGATGTCATTTCGTATGACAATACTGGCGGAACGGTTACGGGAACGCTTGAGTTTATCATGCCTAAAACATGGTCAAGCACTGAGCTTGCCATCACGATAACCGGGTATGATTACAGTTCTGATGGAGCTTGGTCTGTTTTAATTGGAGGTTTTAACTATCAATCAGGTTCATTTTGGCAGGACTACAATGCCATAATCAGTGGTTCCCCTCCGTTTTCAGAAGTCAGGTTGTCCTGGGATAATGTGGCTTCAAAATGCTGCATCCTTCTCGGAACAACGGCCACATCATGGAGTAATCCTGCCGTGGTCATCACCAGAGTCCAGACTGCTTTTGAAGCTTTGACTGGTTGGGGAACTGGGTGGTCAGCGGCTCTTTTGTCTGCTGAGACAAATATAACTTCAGGGTATAGCGTTGTTTGCCCGTTAAATTATGGGCCAACTGGATATACTGGCCCGACTGGCTACACAGGCCCATTGGGCGCAACCGGCCCCACCGGATACACCGGGCCAATCGGCCCGACTGGATATACAGGGTTTGGCCCCACGGGATACACCGGGCCTATCGGCCCGACTGGATATACAGGGTTTGGCCCAACTGGCTACACGGGATATACCGGGCGAACTGGATATACTGGATACACGGGCAGTGCGGGGGCCGCTGGGGCTACCGGGCCGACTGGTTACACTGGTTATACTGGCCCAATTGGCGCTCCCGGTCTTACAGGCGCAGGAGGCATATTTACTTATTTTGATGTTTATTCTTATAGCAGCAATATTACGCCTACTGGAACACTAGAATTTATAATGCCTTACGCATGGGATGATGTCATGCTCGCCATAGAAATAGTCGGGTATGACTATACAAGCGCAACAGGAGCTTGGTCAGTTTTAATAGGAGGTTACAGCTTCGGGGGAGGCTCAGATACATGGGCGGCCTGCACTGCCGCTATAACTGGCAATCCCCCATTTTCGGAAGTAAGATTATCGTATGATGCAACAGCCGGGAAAAATTGCATTCTTCTTGGAACTACAGCTACAACTTGGAATTACCCTGCCGTGGTAATTACTAGAGTCCAAGTAAGCTTTGTAGGAACCCAGACAGGATGGGGGACTGGGTGGTCTTCTGCTATTCTTACTTCTGAGGGCAATATAACAGCGGGAGACAGTGTAGTTTGCACTCTTTCACACGGCCCCACGGGTTACACCGGCCCCACGGGTTACACCGGAGGCGCTGGGGCTGCCGGGGCGACGGGCTATACCGGCCCGACTGGTTACACCGGATACACCGGGGCAGCGGGCGCGAACTCGACCGTAACCGGCCCGACTGGTTACACTGGATATACAGGGTTTGGCCCAACTGGATATACCGGGCGAACTGGATACACTGGATATACTGGATACACTGGGCCTAATAGCGGGTTTACTGGCCCTACGGGTTACACCGGGCCAATCGGCCCGACTGGATATACAGGGTTTGGCCCAACCGGCTACACCGGGCCAATCGGCCCCACGGGATACACTGGATATACCGGGCCAACTGGCCCCACGGGATATACCGGCCCAGGTGTGAATTCAACAGCAATTGTATTATCTGGAAATCTCACTTTTACCACAACCACGGCTCTGTCTAACGTCACTGGTCTTGGTTTTGCCATTGGCAATTCTCAGACTTGGGTGTTTGACTGGATTATGACAGTAGGAAATATTGCGGCCACTGCTTGTAAATTTGGAATTACGGTGTCCGCAGGTTCCCCAACTGTGTTAGCTCCGTTATTTGGATGCGCAACATCTGCTCAAGCGTTTACTCAGGGGGTTATTTCTGCAACAAACACAGCCAACAGTATATCTTTAATTGCTTTTACGACGACGACAGGCATGGTAAGAATTTCTGGCGTTATTACAGCAACAAATGGCGGAGCTTGCACCGTTTATCCTGCGGTTGAAGCTGGGAGCACGCTTTCGACGATAACCGTTTATGCTAATTCAGCGTTAGTCGCCTGGGAATCCCTAGTATGACAAAGAAAATCCTTTTGGGAATTCCAACTTACAAGTCTGTATGCGCGGAGGGATTTGCTTATCAAATGGGGATGCTGCTGGATTCTGTGAATTCAGGGCTAATAAAGCGCCTTGAGATCGAGGCCAATATGTATGTTACAATGGCACGCAATGCGATGTGCAGGACTGCCGTTGATTTGTGGAAAAAAGGGGAGATAACACATCTGTGGATGGTGGATGATGATGTTTTAATCCCGCCGGGCGGGATTGCAAAACTTGCTTCCCGCGATTTTCCCGTGGTTGGAGGGGTTTACTATACAAAAGGGCTTCTTCCTGTAGCCTATAATTTCGACCCGTTTACTTTCTGCCAAGATATACCAGCCAGCGGCCTTTTTACAGCGGGTGGAACTGGTGGAGGTTGCCTTTTGGTGGACTGTGAGTTACTCAACCGGATGGCGGAAGAGTTTGGGGACGAATGGTGGTTTCAGAACAACATTGAAGCCGCCGCTGGGGTGAATAAAGAAGCGTATTTGGGCGAAGATGTGTTTTTCTTTAGGCGGCTTCACCGCATGGGTGTTCGAGCCGTGTTAGATTGTGATATTCAGTGTGGGCATATAGGGACTGCTATTGCTGATCGAAAAATGTTTGAGATCGCGCATGGATTGCAGAAGTTTACTCCAACAAATATATGAAAACTCCCTTATTCTCAGTTGCTCTGATTGCAAAAAACGAGTCTAAGACTCTCCCTCGTCTAATCGCTTCTTTGGCTGAATTTAAGGAGCGCGGCGGAGAAATAATTTTGGCGGATACAGGCTCCACGGATGGAACGCCTAAAGTCGCGGCTGATCTTGGCTGCATTGTTTTTGAAGAGGGGGAACGTTTTATCCACGTGCTGGACGCCGAAATCGCAAGAGGGATAAACGACAAGTTTGTAGTTGGGGGAGAGCAGCCTATTGTGAAGGAAGGAGACAGGCTGTTTGATTTCAGCGCCGCGCGAAATTCTGTGGTGAGCCTGGCGAGCAGAGATTGGGTGTGCATTCTGGATTGTGATGAGGCTTTTACGAAGCTTGATCTCGATGCAGTTGATAGCGTTATGTCGATGCCAAACTTGGGGCGAATCGAACATGATTTTGTTTACGCTCACGATTCGTTTGGAGACCCTATAATCCAATTCAGGCACGCCAGATTCTACAATCGCCTCAAATCGAAGTGGAATTCAGAGTGCATTGTGCATGAGGTTCTCACCGATATTACACCGTCTGAGTCGATTTACCTTGGGCCGGAAGTCGTGAAGATAGAGCATTGGCAGAATCTCACGACTAATCGCAGCGGTTATCTTGTCGGCCTCGCGCTGGATTGTTTTCTGCATCCGAAAAATGATCGAAACTCTCATTATTTTGGGAGAGAGCTTATGTATAAAGGCCGGTATCAGTCGGCCATACGTGAGCTTAAACGGCATATCACCATGAATGGTTGGGCAGCCGAGCGCGCGCAAAGCATGGTTTTTATCGGGGATTGTTACAAGTCTCTAAACCAGCCGGAAGAAGCTTTGGATTGGTGGAACCGGGCTTTTCTTGCTGATGGTCACAGGCGGGAACCGCTGATGCGCCTTGCCTGCTACTTTTTTGAGAAAAACGACCATCACAAAACAGCGGCCTACGCCTCTGCGGCGCTCGCTCTTCCGAACACGGACTTCTACGCAAACGATGAAAATCATTACCGTCAGCAGCCCCACGAGTTACTATATTGGGCGCTATGGTGGATGGGGGATAGAGCAGGCAGCGGTTTTCACTGGCGGCAGGCAGTAAGTTATCAGCCGTTCAACGAGAAATACCTGAGTGATGGTCAGTTCTACCTCAAGCCCGGCTTATCGCTGGATGAGTTTAAAAAGGCGGTCATAGCGCGGGAGCCATTTAGCTTTGTGAAATTGGGGGACGGGGAGCGCGCCTGCATCGACGGAGTGAAGGGGGAGAACTGCGATGGGCATACCTACAGCCCGGAATTAGCCCGCGCGTTAATCCAGGCATTTGCTTATTTGTCAGGGAGTGTCCACGTTGTAGGTTTCCGAAATCAAAAGACTTTCAATATGCTTTTGCATCGGACGGACAATAATCTTCTCGAAGTGAAATCGTTTTGGGATGCAGTTTCCGCCAGGACTGGGGTTAAAGTCTTTGTTGGCCCATCCAGGTTACGGCAAGCAGCAGAGTTGCTCAAGGCCCGGTTTGTCGAGGTTCCGTTAAAAAACGCTTTCAGTGATTTTGAGCGCGTTAAGAAGGAGCTTTTTAATTACTGCAAACGGGATGCTCTTTTTGTTTTCTCAACCGGGATGATGAGCAAGATTTTGATTGCCGAGCTTCTTAAAGTTCGATCTGATATTACGTGCATCGACGCGGGGAGTGCCTTTGACCCTCTTTTTGTTGGTGAGACGCGCACCGTGCAGGCCCCTAGAGAAGTGTTGGAGCGGCTCTATTTTGGAAAAAGTAGCCAGCCGCATGTCACTGTCTGTATTCCAACATTGGGCCGAGAAGAGAAGTTAAAGAACATGCTCGATTTGCTGCACAAAACTGCGGAGTATTCCAATTATGACGTAGTTGTGGAGCACGACAGTTTCACAAATCGGGCCGGGGTGCCTAAACTTCTAAAAAAGATGGTGGATTCGTCTAAAGGAGAGCTTGTAGCCTTCCTTGGAAACGATTGCATTCCGAAACCAGGCTGGCTGCGGCTCGCGGTCGAGGCCATGCAGAAGAATTTCCCTGATCTGGACGGTTTTGTCAGCTTCAATGATGAATACTCCTGCGGAAAAGAGAATCCGCATTGGCTGGCCAGCAAAAAGTTGCTCCCTATGCTTGGAGGGGAGTTTTTTCATACTGGATACCATCATGTCGGATGCGACAACGAGCTTTCGGCCCGCTGTAAAAAAGCTGGAAAGTATGTATGGTGCGAAGAGGCGAAAGTTTTTCACGATCACTACAGTCTAAACTCACGTCCCGGAAATGTGCTCAAAGATTTTGATGAGACTGCCAGACTTGCGTGGCAGGAAGACCTTGTGGAAGCCGACAGGGCACTTTTAAAGAGTCGAGCGGCGGAATTGAACTTTCAACTTGACTAAATTTATGTCCTGGACACCAAAAGAAGCGTTTGCGGACATCGCGCGCGGCGACAAAGCTGCCGAGGCGTTTATGGGGCAGTTTTATTGCTGGGTTCACAAGCAGGACGATCTTTTCGACGGGGATAAGCCCGTCGCGGCGGAGACTTCCGTATGCTTCGATCTCGCGCTTTTGAGTGCCTTCGCCAAAAACGAGTTTTTCCAGAAGCACCAGGATTTTCTCTTGCCCGTGCTCCACATGAGCGCGCTGGCCTGGGTTGCATCGGAAGATTTTCGCAAAAAATCGGAAGTTTTGGAGCAGATCACGGCTCAGGTGCTCAAGAGCCAATATCAGGACATTTTTTATGCCGTGGCGCTCCTACGGGGTGGCTTTGACCATGCCGTAGCCATGAGCCGTAAATATCGTATGTATTCCTTTGATTCCAAAGCACCTACGGAGGCGTAGTTTAGGCTTGCAAAATCAGGGAAAATCGGTCAGAATTAAGGAAAGGGGTATGATCTAAAAATGAGCTTTTGCAGCGGCGGACAAACTCAAGGTGGGAATCAATGGAACAATAACCAGTGGGCCAATCCGCTGGGGCCGTCGTCCATTGGGCCGAATGGTAAGCCTATTTTTACCCCTTCGGGAGCTTCCCAGCTTGGCCAGCAGGCCCTCTCTTATCTTGGTGGCAATATGCCAGCCATGAATGCCGCTGGTCAGGCTTCTGCGTCGGCTTTGCAGTCAGCAGCGGCCAATCCTGGCTTTGGGGCAGCCCAAACAAATGCAGCCAATACAGCGGCGGGCGATTATCTCTCCGGCAGCCCTCAGTTGAACCGCGCGCTGGCCCAAAACGAGGCTGTCCAGGGTGCGGGGGCCGCTGACGCGGCAGCGCGCGCGCGATCTGAAATGGCTAAGAGTGGCATGGCCTGGGGCACCGGCCAGCAGCAGGTGCAGCAGGCGGCGACGGCTCAGGGCAACGAGGCAGCGGCTCAACAGAATGCCCTCTCATATTTGCAGAACTATCAGGCCGAGCGCGGCGCGCAAAATCAGGCTGGTGGGCAGTTAGCGCAAGCCTATGCTGCCCCGTTGAGTTATCTTAGCGGAGTGCCTGGCGCGTATGCTGGCGGTGCCGGGGCTGCCGCGCCGATTATCAGCGGCCTTGGCTCTGGTGGTCAACTTTACAGTGCTGGGAGTGGAGATTACACCAGCGGAGTTATGAGTCCAAGCGTTGAATCTGGAATTCTAAACACCGTTCCATCGTTTTAATCTATGCAAAATCTACCCACTACATTAAGTTATTTGGGCAATTCACCTACTGGGGGGACGACAATGCCTCCGCAATCTCCTACAGCTAAAAGCCCTGATTTATCGGGATTAGCTCAAGTAATGGGTAAGCATGGGTTTTGTTCTCCCCCGGCTGGAACTGTAGCGCCGACTAGTCTTGGTGGTTCAGGTGCTGGGGGCATGGCGCTGAATGCTGCCGGAAATGATGCTGCTGCTGCACCTGCTGCCGGAAATACTGCTGCGCCTGCTGCCGGAGGATTTTGTGCCCCTCAATAATTTATGCCACTAGAACCTTTTACAGACCCAAATGCTGCCGCTTCTGCTAATGCAGGGCGAGCAATGGGAAATGTCGGAAATTTGTTGTATCAATTTTTGGTTCAAAGACCAGAGGCTCAAGCGCAGACATCTGCCATACAAGCAGGAACACAACTCACGCAACAACAAATAGCTGCTCAAGCTTGGCAGATGCAGCAGGCGAAATTTGGTGTAGAACAGCAGGGTCAATTTCGTCCTACAGATTCGGGTAAGTCTCCCCAGGTCAATCCTCCTTCATTGCCTCCTGTTGGGCCGGGTAACTATAATGATGTTTTGCAAATTCCAGACAGCACTCAGAGAGATAATGGAGCACGACCAACTGATGTTCCTCCTGACAAGTCTGGATTAGGGAGCACTACATCCAAAGTCACCGGCGCGGCAGGAGACGGCAATTCTGGCCCGGCTTCTGCATCTGCAATGACAGATCAAGCTCCTTACACACCACGACCTAACCCGGTGCCTGCTACTGATTCCGTAAATACTCAAGGCCCTGGGTCGCCTACATATAAGTTTCCTCTTAATGATGAAGACCTTGACAAACTTGGGTCGAACGGTATTTCTGTTCTTCCGCCAGGGACTCTAACGCCGCCTTTAGCCTCGCCTCTATCCTCGACAGCAGGGACAGGCGCAGCCACAGGGACACCCGTTGCTTCTCAGGCAGGGACAGCGGGACAACCGGGAGCAACAGCAACGCCTCCGCCTGGGACATCAGGTTCTCCGCGTGAAGCCGCCCCTTCGCCTGCTTCCATGGGAACGCCAGGCGATATTTTGGCTCAGCATACCGGCAAGCCTTATCAGCAAATCTTTAAAGAAGACCCTGCGGCGGCTGCTGAAATTCTTCGGCGTAGTGGAGTAAATCTTACTAAAGCCGGATTCGGATATTTATCAAATCCCGCACAGGCAGTAAGAGATTGGAATAATCAGCAATTAGCCGCGGTGCCTGTTGGCCAGGTTCCGCCTAATACGGTTCAGACTACAGGTGAAGTTCCTCTTCCAGGTGGGGGTAAGGCTAACGTTGTCAATCTTTCTGGAATTCAGGCGCTTGCGGCAGCTACCAGAGAACAAAGTGGTGGTGGAGTTAATAGATGGGATATTAACCCTGAAACTGGAGCGGCTTCTCTTACCCCGGAAGCCACTGCGGCTGCTGCTCAAACTTCTCCCAAAGCAGTGGCGGAAACACAGGAAGATTTAAACAATGTCAATCAAGTCTTTCAACAAATCAGTAATGTTAGGGCGGCTGTTTCCAACTATCCTTCCACCCTTGGAGTTGTCACAGGCGCGGGAGCAGGGGATGCATGGCGATGGCTTGAGGCTGCGGCTGCAAATATATCAGGCGGAAGAGTGGGAACAGCGTCTCCCCAAGCCGCAAGCGACCTGGTAAAGCGGTTCTTGAGCAAACAGTTTCTTGAAAGTTTAAGCACGCTGCATGTTGGCCGCGTCACCGATCAAGAGGTTAAGAAAATCAATGAAGGTTTGCCCCAAGCGATGCGGTCTCCCGAAGCCTTCAATCAATATATTGACCAAACTCTTGTTAAAATCCTAAGCGCGCATCAGCAAACTGTGATGGATGAATTTGAGAGGCAGACGGGCAGAAAGGCTACCGGACTTCCATCTGTAGCCGAGAACGTTGCCAGATCATCTGCCGCTGCGGCTACGGCTGCTCCTGGCGCTGCGGCTGCTCCTGGTGCTGCGGGTGCTCCTGGTGCTGCGGGTGCTCCTGCCGCTGGCCCTCCAACCATGACAAAAGAGCAGGCGTTGGCTTTGCCGCCAAGTTGGCGCGGCACGGTGATTGTGAACGGCAAGCCGGTTAACCGATAATTATTCGTCCCCTCGCACTGCGCTGGAAATTCCGCGCAGGCAGTTTAAAAAAGCGAGCCAAATTAGGGCAATCACGGTCATCAATACTAAAAGCACTACAAAGGTAATGCCTGATGCCATTACAGCGTGCAGCAAATGATCGCCTATGGTGGGAACAGCCCGGAAGCCAGCGGCGGCAAGGTCGGGGTCACTGGCGGGAGAAGAGCAGTCCCAGCAGCAATATCCAAAGATCGCCGCCACACCGCAGCAAAATAGCATGATTAAACTGCTTAAAATTAACGCTGCATATTTCATATTTTCAACTTTCTATTTGCTCAATCTTCATACCCCATTATCGGCCCGGTTTAGCCCCCGGTCAAGCGTTTTTGAGCAGATTTATTTAGGAGCTTTGGCACACTTTATGCTGCGTAAAATGACCTTGCAAAAACCCCCTTTTTAAGGTATCCTTCATTGAATGGCTACCGCTGTCCCTGACATCGACCCCGATCTTGCCGCCGCTGGTTTTAAGCCTGCTGCCCCCGCGCAAGCCTCCGACATCGACCCCGATCTTGCCGCCGCTGGTTTTAAGCCTGGTGCCGCGCAGGCCCCCGACATCGACCCCGACCTTTCTGCCGCTGGTTTTAAGCCGGGTGCCGCGCAGGCCCCCGACATCGACCCCGATCTTGCCGCCGCTGGCTTCCGGGCTGCCCCCACACAGGCTGACACCGAAAACAGGCTGGCGGAAATGTATGCCATAGAGCAGGCCGAGACCCTCCCTCAGAAAGCTGGTAAAGCCGGACTTGGCTATTTAAGCGAAGCTTGGAACACTGCTAAAAATCTCCCTGCACTGGCAAAAATTATGACACCTGGGGCCGCTGGCGTTGTCTCTGCCGTAGCTCCTGGTGCGTTACCCTCTGATGAATCTGTTTTGCCAAGTATTGCGGAGGCTGCTTATCAACTTCCAACGGGACTTGCCAAAGCTGGTGCTGAGGCGCTTACATACCCACTAACCTCTTCGGTGGCGGCTGCAAATTGGCTTTATGATAAGGCCACAGGAGCGAAGCTCACCCCCGCGCAGAAAGAACAGAAATTTCAAGACTGGAAACTCGATCATGTCAATAAATACCCGACGCCGGGTTACGCGCAGCCTGTGGGTAATTCAATCACAAATGCGCCGCTTACGGCAGGGCTGGGCACTCCTGACCCGGCGCTTGTTAATGCGATTTCCACTGCTTCCATGATGATTCCGTTTGGGGGTGCAGCGGAAGCCGCTACAGGGGGTGCTGCCGCTAATGCTGCGAAGCTTAAAAACACCATGCTTGCAGCGATGGAGAAAGCCGCCCCGGCGGGGGCTGAGGCTATTCCGGGCGCTGCTGCCGCGAAAGCCTCGGTGAATGAGGCGCTTAAAGAAGCCGGGGTGACTGGAACCGTTCCAGCGGCACCCGGAGAAATACCGCCGGTTATACCGCCAACACCGCCGACTATTCCGCCAGTTATACCGCCATCAGTAGCCGGTAAAGCGGCTGCCGCTGGCCCAATTGCCGCTGCTACGGAGACGCTGGGGTCAGCGATCTCCGGCGCGGGCGCTAAAATGACGGCTGCCTCGAAGCCCCTTTCCAAGTTTCTGAACTGGGCGGGAGGAAAAGGGGACGTGGAGAGCGCCGGAGTAGCTCCTTGGATTAAATACTATATCACAAGCCACGTCCCAATTTTAGGCCCTGTTGTGGCTGGTGCAGTGGGCATCGTAAAAGGTTTGGAAAAGGGGGGCGCTCTCGCCGAAGGCTTGGGCGATTTAATGGAGCGTCTCGCCACTGCTGATAGAACCGACCCGGAGGGTATATGGGCAAATGCGGCTGAGAATGCGCCTGCTGGTCATTGGATGAAAGCTTTGGTTAAAAATCCCGCTGTTAAAGTGGTGATTGATTCCGGGACTCTTGGCGCAAATGTTGCTAAAAATGTCGCCATAAGCTCGGCTTTAGGCGCGGGCATCGGCGTTGTTTCCGGGGGAAACGCGCAGGAAATAGGCGAGAGCGCGGGACAAATGGCGATTCTAGGCGTTCCGCATGGAATGATGTCCGCTGGCCAGGCAAAGATTTTTGACGCTAATATAGGCGGAGCCGCAAAAGTTGTTGCTGATCATTTTGCGAATGGGGGGAGTGCGGCCACTTTACGCCTTGTTCCTGCCAGTGATATTCTAACAGCCGCGACTTTAAAAAAAGTTCTTCCCGACCGCACAATTAAATTTGCAACTGACCAGGATGCGGGAAGCGCATTTGCTCCGGGTGGAAAGGCAGTAGGCCAGGCAGGTTGGTATGACAAGGCTAATAAGACACTATGGATTGACCCAACCAAGCGCGCGCCGGGCGGCACACTTATTCACGAAGCATTCCACCCGATTTTTGACGAATTAGTTGCCCAGCATCCCGATATTAAAGCCACACTTGACCAGGCTTTAAAGAGAGACGTCAGCGCGGGGCCAGAGGGTAAAACAATTGACCATTTCAAACTCGATTATGCAAATCGGGTTTCTCACGGCGACCCCTATGCCGCTGCAAATTACATAAAAAGAGAGGATGCTATAGACCCTGATTGGGGATATTCTGAAATGCTTTCTGAGGCGGCTTCACACGCTCTTGATGGCAAAGACCTTTTGCAAGCCATGCAGGGCAAAGATGTCCAGCAATCTGCGACACAAACAGCATTAGCGGGCGTTAAAGGCTGGCTCAGTGACCAGGGAGTTGATCTCACTAAAGTCCATGATAACGGCACAATCTTTCCCGACTTCAAAGGTTCTTTTAATGACCCTAATCTACGGCAGCTTACTTACAGATTGCTTAAAGCGCAACGGGATATGGTGTTTAACAAAGCGCCGGGAGAAGCTCCCGAAGTAAAGTTGACAGCCGCCGATATGGGAGGCCCGAAAGCCCCCTGGTATAATGTGACCGATAAAAACGGGCAGCCAAAAGCAATCAATCCGTGGGGTGAGCGAGTTGTTGATAGGCAGACTGGAAAAGAAAGCATCAAGTTTTATCCGCCTGGCGAGTTGCGGCGCAGAACAAACGCCGAAGAAACCGCATTAGCCAAGTATTTTCCAGATAAAACGCTGGTGACGAAAATGCCTGCTGGATTGATGGAAGACCCGGCTATAACTCCCTGGACAAAGCAGTCTATTAAAACCACTTTTGATTCCATCGCCAGCGGTGAGAAGATTTCTTTCTGGAACCACGGTATAGCGGGGGGTAAGAGTGCTGTTGATCGTCTAAGCTTTGCAAAGCGCGCTTCCCGCGACCTGGGTAATGTGCCTGTTTCTTACCAACGCGCTTGGTCGAGGGGAATTGAGAAAACCAGTAAAGGCAATTTCATAGACCGGATGCAGAGTGAAGAAGCGGAAGATCAATTACTCGCGCAAATGAAGACTAAAGGTGGCCTTGGTTTGTGGGGTGGTGACATGGCGAAGGCTAAAGCCGATCTTGACACACTGAAAAACAATCATGCTGCGGGCTTGCCTGGTGACGCAAACGGCCTTGGAACAGTTAAGAGGGATATTCTCAATAAACTGTTGACAAAGACATTTCGGAGCTTTCGGTTAGACAGGAGAGAAGGCATGACGCCAGAACCATCGGAAGCGAAAGTGGCAAACTGGGAAAAAGTAAAGGCAAATTTCAGTCCAGCCTCAGAAGGCAAACGCAACATCGAATTGACCGGCCCGGATGGTAAGAAATATCCAGCATCGTTTGATGGTGTGCAGGAAACACTTCCTGGAATGCCGCCTTGGCTGCAAATCACGCCCAAAGTTGACTTGCCCGGCGCGACCGCCGCGAATTCCACTACTTACGCGCACTCGCTGGCGAAACTCGGCTACAAAGTCCCGGATGAACTGTGGAAAGAGATACGAAATGAGCCGCTGAAATTTTCTGCCAGTGATGACCCGCACGCAATTAAGAGTGCCGCCGTAAAGGATGAAAAGACTGGCCGCATTTACGAAGGCGCGTCTCACTACTTGGCCCGGATGAAATCTCCGAAGTATTCCGGCGACTTGATTGATGGTTATACGACCAACACGCCCGGTGAGTTTCTCGACCGGGATAAAGCGTTTGCGCGCGCTGTGGAAGCCAAGCAGTATCAGCCGGGCGAGAGCGACCGCGTGCCGAATAGCGCCGTCCTTGCCGCCGCTGGTTTTAAGCCCGGCACCACCTACGGCCTGACATCCGAGCGGTTCAACGAGCAGAACCCGAATAGGCCCCCAGTCGCACCGGTCAAGGAGGCTGTTCCTCCGGCTGGTTTGCAGTCCGCAATCAAGTGGAAAGGAAAGATTTACACGTCGGAGCAGTTGGATAAAATGCCCGGTGCTACTGAATTCGACAAGCTGCGAAATAAGGGCGTCTTGAGCCTGGACGATTGGGTCGATGTGGATGAAGACCACCCGGAGAAGCCTTCCGGCTATCCCATCCAGTATGGATATGTCAATAAGAAAGGCGTTTGGACTAAGCCGCCGAAAGAAGGAGGGACTTACTCCCCAGCAGCCGACGAAAGCGAAAACAAGGAAACTCTCCGCTATCCGATGGAAATGGCCCCCGGTAAGGCCAGCGGCAAATTGCCCGGCCTGCAATCGGCACCCTACGACACAAAGCTGGCTTATCAACAGGACATGCTAAAGGCGATGCAGCCCCTTTTTGATCATTTCAAAGTCAAGCCGGGCGAGATCATAAAAGGCACCTATAAAAACAGCGCGGGTGAGACCGAGCACAATCCAGTCACTAATGTCGATCTTCCTGCCGCTGACGCCAAGCTCTTTGGGCTGCTCCACGGCCATTTTGCCGACCAGGAGGCCGTAGCGGCGGGATTCAAGGAAACCAGCCCCGGTAACTTTGAGCCGGAGAGTCCGCACAGCTTCTATGAAACAGGACACGAGGGCACCCCGTTTGCGGACAAGATCAAAGCCCTAGGCCCAGAGGCCCAGGCCGTGCTCGATAAATTGCAGCCGGAAATCGGGCCTGCGGTCGAGGCTGTCAACGCTAAATGGGACAAGAAACTTGGACTACAAGCCGGGCAGTTCTCTGCGGCTGCCGAGGAAGAGAAAGAGCCGACTTTCTACAGTCAATTAGGGCGGGTCGTGGACGCCAAATTCTCCGGCGAAAAGATGCCCGCAGCGCAGTTGTCCGCAATCCTCCGCAATCCCAGCAATGGTGTCAAGTCCGATGAATTGAAGTGGAGCGGCCTGGACGACTTTTTGAAAGGCAAGCAGCGCGTCACCAAAGCCGAAGTCCAGGAGTATCTCAAGCAGAATGATCTTACTCCACAAGAGACCGTTAAAACTGCCCCTGACCAAAATACAGAGTGGTATCCTGATGACGAAGAAAATCCTACAGAGTGGATTTTAGTAAATTCAAAGACGGGAGAAGAAGTAGCTGACGGCGGTATCCGCATAAGAAAAGAAACAAACTTAGGAACTGGAAAAAGTCAATATAGGCTCTATGTAGGGTATAGCGCAGGAGCTAAAGCTCGTTTTGAGACTTTAGATTTTGCAAAAGAGAGCGGTCTTGAATACTATAAGCCTTCTCAAAATGGGGGTGAAACGTCATTTGGAAGATACGTGCTTGAAGGCCAAAAAACCAATTACCGCGAGATTCTGTTTCACGCGCCGGAGCAGGTGACTAGGCCCGAAGACTTGGAGCACGAGCACTGGGGCGAAGAAAGCACGGGTGTCATCGCCCATGCGCGCGTGGATGACCGCACCGATACAGCGGGAAAGACTGGCCTCTTTGCCGAGGAAATACAATCTGATTGGCACCAGCAGGGTAAGAAATACGGATACCTAACAGGGAATGAAGAAAAGGGAATTACGGAAAACCAACTTGCTGCCCTACAGGAAAATTATAATGGTGAGATTAAAAATCTCATAAAGGAAGGTATTCAACCTAAAATCGGCACCAACTCAGAAGGCCAGTATTCTACCATAAACTTCGTGGCGCGGGATGGAAAAGAGACTGTGGCAGCTACGTTTGCAACTCCTACAGGTTTACACTCTGAGTTTGGCTTGGACGGTAAATTCGAGATCAAAGACCCGGCAGTCAAGCCTCTGGTCGATGCCTTTGTAAAATATCGGCAGCAAACCGAAGAGTTTAGGCAGGCCGAAGAAGCCAGAAAAGCCAGTAAAGAAACTTTGAAAGTCCCCGAAGCTCCATTCAAGCACACTTGGCAGGAGACCGTCTTTCGCCGCCTTGTGCAAATGGCAGCCGAGGAAGGCAAGGATTGGATTGGTTGGACAACTGGAAAACAGCAGGCTGACCGCTATAGTTTGGAGAAACATGTAACTGCATTGCAATATAATGAGACTACTGGAAATTTAAGTGCTCACAAGATAGGAGGTGTAGTGGATTGGATTCCTGTAGCTGACGGTGTAACGCCGGAAAAGCTTGAAAATTACGTAGGTAAAGAAGTTGCTCAAAAGCTCCTGGCGAGCAAACCGGATAAAAATCTCACTGATTTACACACTCTTAGTGGTGTTGATTTGAAGGTGGGCGGCGAGGGTATGTCCGGGTTCTACGACAAAATCATGGTGGACTACGCCAATAAGTTTGGAAAGAAATTCGGGGCGCGCGTCACTGAGGGCACTCTTGGTAACATTCCATCAGATGAGGGTTATGATGACCCTTCAAAGCCAATGAGGTCAATTCAAATTCATACGCTTCCAATCACACCGGAAATGAAGGCCAGCGTCTCGCAGGGTGTGGCACTTTTCTCGCCCGCTGCCTTGGAGAAGACCGGAGCCGACATCGCCTCTGGAAAGCCGGTCTCACTGGCCGATAAGGAGCCAGGTCAACCTATTGCCATTGGCACGTTCTCACCGCCTGCCATGAGCGGAAAAGAGTGGGAAGCTCTCAACGGAAAGAAGATGCTGTTTGTTATGGCCGACCAGCAGGCTTCTGGCGGAAACTACAAAACCGCGAGCGGCAGGGAAACCGCTGTGCCGATGATGGGAGGCCCTGGTTATCCTAATATGCCGGAAACCCAGGGCAAAGCCGGATGGGCCTTGACCCCTAATCACCTGACCCGCATCACAAATGCTTTAAAAAATGTGGACTACATCGCGGTCGTGGCCGGAAGCCCGGATATGTCCTCAGGCTCGATCTCTTTTGCACGGGCCTATTTGGAAGAGTTGGAAGATGCTTTGAAAGCAAAATCGGTCAAGCCCGGCAATTTAAACAGGCTGGCGCGCGAAGCCGGGCGCAAAGTTAAAGACCAAGGCAATGCTTTCCAAATGAATCTTCCAGGAATGGATTTCACTCGTGTCAAGAATTTTGATGATCTGAAAAACTTGGTGCTTTCATCGGCAAAAAATGAAGCGGGCACGGGCGGCGCGCAAGGATTGCCTTTTTGGACTCGTTCTGAGATTTGGAAATATATCGGCTCCGCAACCAACAGCAAAAAGTTTGGCGTGCCTCCTTATGAGGAAGTCCGGGACAGGTTTAATGAGCCGAATGCCGCCCAACAGCAGGGTCAAATCGTCCAGATTATACAAGTCAATAAAAATAAGCCGCTGGGGACAGCGGAAGAGCACGGTGTCCCGGAGCATCCAAGCTATTCTATTGTCATTCCGGGAACCGGCCTCGGTGCTCCCGCCAAGCCCCTGGCGATGGAGCAGGCTTTGAAACCGTGGTTTAGATCGCGGGAGATAGCGGCCAAAGGTGGCACCAAGGCGTATAAGGTAATGCAGCACATGCCCCAGACCACGATAAACCCCAGGCTGTTTAAAGGGCCTCCCCCCAAAGCTCCAAAGGCTGCCAAGGCCCCCGGCGAAGCTCCTACGCCGGGCCAGCTTGCTCTCTTCCCAGGCAAAGCATAGTCCATGCCAACCTGCCCGAAAGGGCTGAAATAAATCCAGATTCTTTTTCTGAAAATCCCTTGACCTTTTCTGTGGGCTGCCGTAAGCTTATCACAGAAGAGGCAAGCCCCAGTAAGGCGGGTCTCAAGAAAGAAAACATATGGCACATCAGATTGAATATAATGACAAGCAACAGGGCACCACGCAAGCGTGGCACGGTCTCACCGAAGTCCGCGACTCGATCACGCTGGACGATAACTGGCTGACGCAATGGGACTACGTTCCGGTCATTCTGCAAAAGAACGGGCAGGATTCCAAGTATCGCGTGCTCGAATGCACGGACAAGCCCGGCCTGGAAGTCGGCACGGCCTATAATTCCGAGACCTTCCGCCCGATCAACAATGTGGAGTTTCTCGGCCTTATCCGCGACAGCATCAACGGCAGCGGGCATAAAATCGTCTCAGTTGGCTCAGTCCGCAACCGGGGCCGCGTGTTCGTCTCCATCGAGTTTAGCGGCAATAATCCGGGCAGTTTCAAAGCAGCCGGGCGCGACTTCAAAGCCTTTTTGAACTTCGGGCACGGCAACGACAAGTCGAGCGTCCTGTGGGTCAATACGAGCAACACCTGCACGGTTTGTGACAATACCTTCTCCATGAATCTCTTCTCGGTCGAAAACGCGCGGAGAAGCCGTGAGGGCGATCACCAGGTGTCCCTCCGGCAACGGCACACCCCGAAGGCGATCTTCCGGTTCCCCAATATCGCCGGGCTGGTGAGTAAAGCAATCGGTGCCCAGGTTCAGTTTGCAGAGGCATTCGACAAATTTGACAAGGTTGCTGTCTCCACCCAGGAGGCCCGCGAGATTTTCGCCGGGCTTATCAGCCGTCCTGTTACGCCCGTCGAGCTTAAAGAGGGTCTCTCCACCCGCGCGGTCAATAAGACTGATCGCCTCGTCGAGTTGTTCCTGCATGGCGCTGGCAATCGCGGTGAGACCCTGGCCGATGCGGTCAGCGCGGTAACGGATTACTACACACACGAGAGCGTGCGGAGCGGAGATAAATTCCGCCAGTTCGCATCCTCGGAGTTTGAAACAGGCGCTTCGGTCAAGTCGGAATTCTTCGCCCTGGCGCAGAAACCCCTGGAACTGGAAGCCGTGCGGAGCACCGGCGCTGCCTTACTCACCGCCACAATGTAAACCATCCTACCGGGGAGGCAGCGCGTGTTTTTCGCTCCCGATGCTCAGAAAAGCACGCCCCTCCCCAAACTTTTTAACCTTATGAAAATACAAATTAAATCAGTTACAGGAAAAGTTCTAATTGACGGCAACTTTAAATCACTTGAGGCAGCCCTCCACCAAAAAATTAAGTCCAGGGCCAATCTGACCGGGGCCAATCTGTCCGGGGCCAATCTGACCGGGGCCACTCTGACCGGGGCCAATCTGTCCGGGGCCAATCTGTATGGGGCCTATCTATCCGGGGCCGATCTGTCCGGGGCCAGTCTATCCTTTGCCAATCTGCCCTCGTCCAATCTGTCCGGGGCCTATCTGTCCGGGGCCAATCTGTCCGGGGCCTATCTGTCCGGGGCCAATCTGCCCTCGTCCAATCTGTCCGGGGCCTATCTGTCCGGGGCCGATCTGTATGGGGCCAATCTGACCGGGGCCAATCTGTATGGGGCCAATCTTACCGGGGCCACTCTGTCCTTTGCCAAGCTGTCCAGGGCCTGCCTGTCCATGGCTATTTTGTCCGAGGCCGATTTGTCCGGGGCCGATCTGTATGGGGCCAATCTGACCGGGGCCAATCTGTCCGGGGCCAATCTGCCCTCGTCCAATCTGTCCGGGGCCGATCTGTATGGGGCCAATCTGACCGGGGCCAATCTGCCCTCGTCCAATCTGTCCGGGGCCTATCTGTCCGGGGCCTATCTGTCCGGGGCCAATCTGACCGGGGCCGATCTGTATGGGGCCGATCTGTCCGGGGCCAATCTGTCCGGGGCCGATCTGT
>Ga0116127_1000309_pt1 | contig 48510 bp, 40 predicted proteins | sample June2015DPH_16_1_FD_89731 | JGI IMG/M metagenome (GOLD analysis project Ga0116127, IMG submission 89731) | Peatland microbial communities from SPRUCE experiment site at the Marcell Experimental Forest, Minnesota, USA - June2015DPH_16_100 | ecosystem: Environmental > Terrestrial > Soil > Wetlands... | reverse complement strand
GCGAGTTTGCCGGGGTCCTCGCATCGGCGGGAGTACCACAGCGACGCCGACGGGGAGACTGTCACAGCCCGTCCTCGCAGTGATGGGAGCAGTGCCCAGGCCAGGGCGTGAAGCTCACCCGTGGGCACCACGACCAGGTCCCGACCATCCAGGTCGCGAGCCAGCGGCGCGATGAGGAGATCCGCCAAGCGGCGGAACGACCGCCCGAGAAGTGCCGCCGCCGCCTCGAGACTGGCCTGAGAGCTTCGGCGAAGCGCGAGCCGACGAAGAGCGAACTGCAGCATGGAGCGCTCGGTTTCCACCTCGGCCGCGTTGCCGAGACAACTCAGGCCGAACCGCCTCCCGGTACCGGTCACGGCATGGAGTCGGCCATCGTGCTCGATGAACTCGACGAGAACGCGCTCACCGATGGCCTCCCGCAGCTCGCCAGGCGTGGGCAATCTCGGTGCTTCGGCGAAGTTCCCCTCCTCACTGCGGCTGCGCTGGCGGATCTCGACCTCGATCCTTCGTTGTTGCACCATGAGGGGCCGGACGTCGTCGCCTGCGAGCGAGGCGCGCTCGATGCGGGCGACAGTCTCCCGCAGCGTCGACAGCATCCCCGCGAGCCTCTCGTCTGTGGGAGGTGTCGCTCGCGGTGCCCGTAACGAACCTGCGCGGCATCGTTCCGACCAGCGCAGCACCTCCACTGCGCGTCGCGAGTCGAACGCCAGACCGAGGCCAAGATCGGCGAGCTCCGAAACGGTCGTTCCGGTCCGCACGCGCAATTCGGTGGCGCCCATCGTCGCCCGGTGGTCCTCGGCGACCTTGAGCCCGCATCGGAGTGCCGAGAGCGCTCCTGAGCGGTTGCCGACCGCAAGGCGGCCCAGCGCCTCGCCGTACCAACCGCGCACGCGTTGCGCGGCAGGCCCCGAACGCGTACGCACATCGATCCCGGCTACGAGCAACCCGACCGTGCTCATGTCACCGGTCCGCAGCGCCGCGCGTGCGCCCATCAAGCGGCACTCGAGGCTCGGCAACAACCAGTCCTGGTCGCGCAGAACCTCTGCCAGCGCACCGGCCTCCGCCGGCACACGGGTCTGCGCCATGCCCGCGGCCCACCGGGACTGCGCCTCGACGAATCGGGCTAGCGCCGCCCACCGGGGCCGTCCTTGGCGCGCGAGCTGACGACGCGCCGTGCGGGCAGCCAAACCGGAGACTCCCAGGTCTCCCTCGGCCAGAGCTACTTGGCTGAGCAACAGTCTGGCCTCGGCCAGGTCGAGCGAGGTTCCGGAGGCCTCCAAGGCCGTTACAGCTATCTCGATCTGCTGGCGAGCTTCAGGGAGCAATCTCGCGGACAGCAACAGCTCCGCTCGGTCGATCGATAGGGCCGGAGCGTTCAGGCCGCGCTCGGCGAATTTGCGCGCGGCCTGGTCGTACCGCTGCAGGGCGCGTGGGACGTCGCCTTTCAAAGCCGACACATACCCGAGGTTGTGCAGGACCTGAGCCGCCGCGATCTCACTTTCGAGCAAGCGGTAGAGCTGCAACGCCTTGTCGAGGTCCGCCTCTGCAAGCCTGAGCTCGCCCCGGTAGGCGTGGAGGACGCCGCGGTTGGAGAGAAGCCTTGCCTCGTTCAAGCGATCGCCAGCACGGCGGAGCAGCGGAAGAGCCCGGCGGCTGTCGTCGAGGGCCTCTTCGAACCGGCCCACACGGATGTGTATGAGGGCGCGCTGCACGAGGACCTGCCCGCGCAGTTCCCGCGGAGCATGTTCGGCCGCGCGGTCGAGCTCGACAAGCGCCGCGTCCGGGCACCCGCCCTGCAGCAGCGCCAAGACAAGGCTCAAGCGCGCCTCGATCGCGCGAAGATCCAGCTCTCCCGCCTCGGCGACGGCGATCGCGCGCAGCAGGCGGTGTCGTGCGGCGCTCAGGCGGCCAGTCTCCCGAGCCACGAGACCGATCGTGCGGTGAGCCACCGAGGCCGCCTCCGCGTCAACCCCACGATCAGCGAGCACCGCTAACGCGGCGGCCTCGGCCGAAAGCGGATCGTCGGCTACCGCAGCAAGGGCACGTTCGGCCGCGTCCAGCGACGCGTTGGCAGTTGGGCGTGTCATCGACTCAGGCCCGCGGGCACGCCCCGGGCTTGCTCAGAGTGTTATCCAGCTCGTGGCGACCGGACGGGCGTCAGGTCGCGTGGGACGGCAGCGAAAGCTCACGGGCCCGTCGGGCACTGCCGGGAAGTGGAAGCAACCGAGCTCGTCGGTCTCCACCGGCGTGGTTCCAACTCGGTGCCGCAGCTCGATGAGGGCGACCTGCGGTGGCACGACCTGCCCCACGAGGTACCTGGCGCCGGATACCTCCATCTCGAGCACAAGGTCTTCCGCTTCAAAAGTCAGCTGCCGTGCGGTCCGTGCGCCGGATCGGACACAGGTGAGGAGCCTGTCGTCGGTTGTCGAGTCGTAGACGAGTGCGGCTGGCTCGTCATCAATGGAACGCACCCCGCAGCTCGACATGGTGTCGCCGAGCACGTCCGGCGACAGCGGGTCCTTCTCGAGCACCAGCGAGTGGAGCCTCCTGAGAGTCGCCTCGCGGGCAACCTCCGCGGCATCCGACCATTCGAGGTGGGCTGAGGCTCCTGAAACACATGACGGCTCGGCTACAGCTCCGTCGTCCAGGTTCATGGGACTGTCCGGGCCGGTGCGGCCGCTGTGTCGCTGGGTCGAGATGCGGCGCTTCCACTGTCGCAACGTACGCGGGCACTCGCGCCGGGCGCTGGCCGCGAGCCACCGGAGGGCACCGAACGCGTCGGGGCTTCCCGCGAGCCCCAGCCAGGTCGCCTAGCTGAGCTCGTCGGCGTCTGCAGGATCGAGCCGGTGACCCCCCGAGACTGCCCAGGCAAGACCTGCGAAACGACCGACCTCCCAGTCCCGAGCCCGCTCGTCGCCCCCTGCGGCCTGGCGCAAGAGGCCGCCGGGTCGACGTCATCCATGTCCCAACTGTAACCACGCCCATCGAAGGGTCACAGAGGCCAAGGCGTCCCGGCCGAATTGTCATGGAAACCGTGGGAGAAGTTACACGCCAGCACCCAGTTGGGACATAATCGGGAGATCAGCGGAGGAAACGGGACGCAACCGCCGTCGTCGGTCGAGGCCGACCCTGGCTCGTTCGCGACATGCGACAACGCCGAAAGCGGCCGAGCGTGAACAGCCGGCTGGCCGTCGTCGGGGCCGGAATCGTCGGCTTGGCGGTGGCCCGACATTTGCTGGAGGCCAACCCGGACGCAAGTGTCGTGGTGATCGAGAGGGAGAACACGGTCGGCTCCCATCAGACCGGCCACAACAGTGGGGTAATCCACTCAGGCCTGTACTACCAGCCAGGCTCTTTGAAGGCAGAACTCTGCGTGTCGGGTGGCCGGCTCCTGAAAAGCTACTGCGAAGAGAATGGCATTCCGGTCGGGACCTGCGGCAAGGTGGTCGTGGCGGTCGACGACTCGGAGCTGCCGCGGCTCCAGGGCCTTTTCGAACGCGGCGTTGCCAACGGCGTGCCCGACCTCGGTCTCGTCGACGGCGAAGCGTTGCGCGAGCTGGAGCCACACGTCGTCGGGTTGCGAGCCATTCACTCTCCCTCCACGGCCGTGGTCGATTTCGGCGCCGTTACCAACGCGCTTGCGAAGGAAGTGGTCGCTTCCGGGCAACTCTGGCTCGGAACCGAAGCGGTTTCCGTCCTCCCTAGGTCCGACGGGCTCGTCCGACTGGAACTGGCCGGAGGTCACGCCGGGCATTTCGACTGCGATTACGCGATCGTTTGCGCAGGCCTCCAGTCGGACCGCCTGGCCCTGCGCTCCGGAGCTGACGCCGAACCGCGGATCATTCCGTTCCGGGGTTCGTACTACCGGCTGCGACCGGCAGCCCGGCGCCTGGTACGCGGTCTGGTCTACCCTGTGCCCGATCCCCGGTACCCGTTCCTCGGGATTCACCTGACAAGGACCGTGCACGACGAGGTGTTGGTGGGGCCGAATGCCTTCCTCGGCTTTTCCCGCGACGACTATGCAAGATCGGCGTTCAGCTGGCAGGACGTCCGAGAGACGCTGACGTGGCCGGGATTCCCTCGTTTTGCGCTGTCGAACTGGCGCGCGGGCCTGCGGGAGATCTCTCACGCAATGAGCAGGCGCGGTTTTGCCTCCGCCGTCCGCCGTTACGTACCCGAACTGACCGCGGGCGACCTGGAACCGGCCGTCGCGGGCATACGGGCCCAGGCGATGCTTCGTGACGGGTCACTGGTCGACGATTTCTGGCTCGACTCGAGGGGCAGCGTCTTGGACGTTCGCAATGCTCCTTCTCCCGCCGCTACGGCGTCGCTCGCTATCGCCGACCACATCTGCAAGCAAGCCGGGCTGAGCTGAGGCGAGCCAGGCCCGGTGTCCACCAGCGGTGACGGCCTCGCCAGCCGGAGAACACGGGCGCCAAGGTTCCCGCGTGCCCTCGGAGGTAGCCTCTCAGAGTGCGCAAGCTGTTCGCCTTCGGTCTGCTCGCCGTCGGCATCGGGGCATCAGCATGCAACACCACGTCGTCGTCCACATCGACGACGACCTCAAGCGTGCCGGTCACCGAGGCGTCCACGACAACCCTCCCGCCAGTGCCACTCGCCGGAACCAGCAAAGCAGCTGCCGAAGCCATGAAGGCTGCGCTCGTGCACGGGGGATCGCAGCCTTCGCTGCACTACGTGAGCACGTCAGTCGGCGACGGCCTGACCACCACGATCGTCGGCGACGTCAACCGGACCTCGGGAACCCAGACGATCGTCGTCTCGTATAAAGGTGTCAAAGCCACGATGGTCATCGAACTGGTAGGCCACGAGGCGTACTTCCGTGGGGACGCCGCTGCCATCGAGGTGCTCATTAACTTGACGGCGCCCCAGTCCGACGCGGCTGCGGGCCGATGGGTCTCGGTCGTACCTGCGGACTCGGTCTACCAGAGCACCGCCGCCGCTCTCACCGTCGGCTCGGTGATGTCGGAGCTTGCCCTCTCGCCGCCGATCAGAGGCGAAAGCGCCGCGACCTACGGCGGTCGCAGCGTTGTCCAGATCTCCGGAGCCTGGATCGGCGAGGGTGTCACTGCCAAGGACCACGCGACGGGAGAGATCGATCTGACAAGAGGGGCCGCGCCGCTGCCCATCGCGTTCCAGGGCGTGATGCCCGCCACGGCGAACGCCGCGCGCTTTGAGGCGAGCATCGTGGTGGGCAAGTGGGGAGAGGCCGTTCACGTGGTCCCTCCCGCCTCCTCGGTGCCGCTCGCGACGATCCTCAAGACGACGACGACCACGACCACCCAGTTGGTCGTGGTCTGAGCTGGGATCGTCATGCCACCGATCGGCGACTACGCCATCGTCGGCGGGATCGCCGCGGTCTGCAGCTATCTGCTGACATTCCCGCTCCGGCACTTGGCTGCTCGCATCTCCTTCGTCGCCGAGCCGGGTGAGCGGCGCCTTCACCACCATCCCATCCCTTACGGTGGTGGCCCCGCGATGTTCATCGCCTTCTGCATCGCGATGATCGTTGCTGACCACGTCGCGCACCTGGGCGCGATCTTCCAGGGCTCCTCCGAACCCCTCGGTGTCGCGCTCGGCGCCGCGGTCATCCTCGGCGTAGGACTGCTCGACGACGCCCGTGAGATCTCCGCTCCGGCGAAGGTAGCGGGGCAAGTGCTCGCGGCGATGTTTCTCGTGTTCCTCGGCGCCACGATGTTCTGGCTGAAGATCCCTCTCGCCGGCACGGTGGTGCTCTCCTCGGACCTCACTCCGTTGATCACTGCCTTATGGGTTATCGGAATCACGAACGCGATCAATCTCATCGACGGGCTCGACGGGCTCGCGGCCGGCATCGTCGCTATCGCTTCGGGCGCGCTCGCTGTTTACGGGTTGCGGCTGGTCGAGCTCGGCGTGTTGCAGTCCACAAACCTTGGTCCGCTCATCGCTGTGATCACCTGCGGGGTCTGCATCGGATTCCTCCCGCACAACTTCAATCCTGCAAAGGTGTTCATGGGCGACGCGGGTGCGCTGTTCCTCGGACTGTTGATGGCTGCCGCCACTATGGAGATCGGAGGCCGTACCGAGGGAGTGAGCGGCCAGACTTACTTCTTCTATGCACCGCTGTTCCTCCCGCTGTTCATCCTCGGAGTCCCGATCGCCGACATGGCTTTCGCGTACATCCGCAGGGTGGCCAAGGGGACCGGGATCGACGTCCCGGACAACGACCATGTCCACCACCGGCTCGTGCGGCTCGGCCACGGACCACGCCGAACGGTCGTGATCCTATGGACCTGGACCGCGGCACTGTCCGGTTTCGTGCTTTTCCCGCTGTTCGCGCCGGAGTCCAACGCGATCATCCCCTTCGCTGCGATCGTCTTCGGTCTGCTGCTGTTCACCTTGTTCCGCCCTGGCCTGCGCAGCGAGCGCCGGAGGCGACGCAAGGGGGGGCGCGCCATGGTCAAGGCCCGAGCGGCTGCTCGGCTGCGCGCCGCACCGGACATCAAGCCCGCCGCGCAACTCAGGGTTGCGTCGGGCAACGGGGTTGCACCGCGCGAGGCGACACAGCGGATCGGGGCCGGGCCCGACGGCGCCGGACCGACTCAGAAGACCGCCCTCAACTGATCCGACAGCGGGCCGCCCATTCGGACGTGGTTCAGAAGTCGAGGTCGGACAGCTCGGGAACGATCCGTAGCGCCCGGCTGCGGGCCTCGAGCCACCGCTGGCGGTCGACACGCCTCGTGGGCTCGATGACGGCCCTGGGTTGAAGCCCAGCCGCCGCATCCTCGAGGCTCGTCCAGGTGCCGACCGCGACTCCGGCCAGGTACGCGGCGCCAAGCGTCGTCGCCTCCGTGACGGCGGAGATCTCGATCGGACGGCCGACGGCGTTCGCCAGCGCTTGTGTGAACGTCCGGTTCGCGCTCATACCTCCGTCGACGCGGAGTGACCGGATCGAGAGGCCCGAGTCCGTCTCCGCCGCCTCGAGAAGGTCGGCGCCGCGGTGCGCTATCCCTTCCAACACCGCGCGCGCGACCTCGGCTCGCCCTGAGCCACGTGTGAGCCCCAGCAGCGTCCCGCGGGCACCGTAGTCCCACAGCGGAGTGCCGAGACCCAGCAGCGCCGGCACGAACCACACTCCACCAGAGTCCGTGCACGAAGCCGCCAAAGCGTCCGACTCGGCGACTGACGACAGGATGCCGAGGTCATCTCGAAGCCACTCGACGCAGCTGCCGGCCGACATCATGATGGCCTCGATACCCCAGGTGAGCCTGCCACCCTGGCTCCAGGCCACTATCGGGAACGTGCCTCCTGGTCCACGACGGGGAAAGGACGGGCGTTCGGCGCCGACGCACAGGTCGAGCATCGCCCCGGTGCCGAAAGTCGCCTTCGCGAGTCCAGGGCGAACGCAGCCCTGGCCGATCAGCGAGGCCTGCTGGTCACCCGCCAGGCCGGCGATCGGGGGTGCGCTCGGCAATGCTCTCGCTTCCCCGAGCACGCCAAGGGAGTCGACCGGGCGCGGGAGGACCTCGTGCGGGATCCGCAGCGCCTCGAGCACGACGTCGTCCCACTCAGCGGCGTTGCCGTCGAGAAGGCCTGTAACCGCGAGGTTGCTTCTGTCCGACACGTGCAGGTCGCCTCGGGACAGCGTCCAGGCGACCCAGGTGTCGACTGTCCCCGCACATAAGTCGCGCGACCGTTCCGGGTCGGCGATGTCCAGAAGCACCGCCAGCTTGGTCGCGCTCTGGTTCGGCGCAAGGCGGATGCCCTGTGCCTGAAGAGCAAGGCAATACCCGACGGTGCGCAAGTCCTGCCACCCGATGCCCGGCCCGACGGGGTCGCCCGTCGCGCGGTCCCAGAGGACCGTCGACGCGCGCTGGCTGCTGATTCCCACCGCGTCGACACTCCCGCCTTCGGCAAGCGCCGCAGTCGACACCTCGAGAACAGCCCGGGCGATCTCGGCCGCGTCGAATTCGACGAAACCCTGTAATGGAGTTCTCGGCAGCACCTGAAGCTGATGAACGTTATCGACCGAGGAGTCGGGCCGCACGACGGCAGCACGGACGCCACTCGTCCCAACGTCGACGGCCAGTACGCTCATCGCTCGCCCTCCTCTCTCCTCCCCCCGACCCGCCTGGTTCGATGGCGGCAACGCCACAATAAGAGGTCGTGGGACCCGGATCCCGAATGCCGGGAACGCCACCCGCGGAACTACCATGCGGCGATGGGCCGTGAGCTTCGACCCGGACGCGAGGGAACGCCTGTTGAGCACGCCGTCGGCCGATCAGCCCGACGCCGGCCTGAGGGCGTGGCCCGGCACCGGAGGCACGCCGCTGCAGCCGGTCTCACCGCGTTGATGCTGGCCGGTGTCGGGTTCGTCGCATACGCGACGGTGATGTCCCGGGAGGTCCCGACGCCGAAGTACGCGAACCTCGTGCTTTACGCGTCTCCGGCCAAAGCCCCAGGCTTCGATCTCGCGCGCCTGGGAAGCGGAGCCAGGGTGACTTCCGAAGTGCTCGGCAACGGCCCGGCCGTGCTGAACTGGTTTCAGTCGACCTGCGTCGCTTGTCAGGCCGAGCTGGGGACCTTCGCCGCGGTAGCCGACCAGGATCGGAAGAGGATCCACTTCCTCGGCGTCGACATCAACGACCCATCGCCCGCGGCGGCTCTCGCGATGGTGCGCCGGGCGGGAGCCGCATACCCGGTTGCGGAGGCCCCCGGCATCGAGAGCATCTCCTTGGCGACTCGTTTCGGCGTTGGCGACCTACCGGCGACTGTCTTCGTCAGCGCGCACGGCAGGATCCTGGGTGAAGTTCTCGGCAAGGTCTCGCGCGCCGAGCTCGTTGCCCTGCTCGCCAACCTGGCAGCCGGGCGGCCGCTCAACTCCTGAGCCGCTCCCGGCAGCTCCGTCGGGCTGACTAAAGCCGCCCCGCCTTGCGGTGGAGCTCGTTCGCCTTGGCCTGGAGCTTGCGGGCCGCCTGCTCGAGCTTCTCCAGAGCCTCGGCTTTCGCTTGCGCCTTCACCGCAGCACTGAGGGCCGCCCGGCCTGTGGCGGTACGCGAGACGCTCCCTTCGGGAACCTGCGAGCACAAGACGGGAACCTGCGCCTCGTAGAGCTTCGCCCCGTCCCGTAGGAACGTGATGATGCTCTCGAGGTCGGACGTCGAGAAGTGCTGCGCGGACGTCCGCCAAGCTTCGGCGAGGCCCGCATGCAGCTGGGAGATCTGGGCCCTGGCGAACGGGGCAAGCTCGACGAGCACGCGCCGGCGGTCCTGAACGTCGCGGACTCGGCGCACGAAACCGGCGCGCTCGAGGCGGTCCAGCAGGAACGTCACGGCACCGGTGCTGAGCCCTGCGACCGCGGCGAGAGCACCGGCCGTCATGGTTCCGTATTGGTCGAGGAGGTCGACGCACCGAACGTCGGTGGCGTTCAACCCGAGGACGCTCCCCAGTGCTTCGTCGAAGGCGTCCGACGCGGACAGGAACACACGGAGCGCCTGGGTCAGCTCCTCGAGACTGCGCTTGCGTTTCTCGTTGCTCATGATTTACCTTAGTTGCTAATATATTTGATGTCCAAATAATACAGCCTCTTAGCCGTCCCTTCACCGATACCCCGGACGAGTGCCCGCAAGGAGACCGCAATGACGCTCGCCATTGAGCTTGAGGACCTGCACAAGACATTCTCCAACAACGTTCGGGCCCTCGACGGTGTCAGCCTGACCGTGGAACAGGGCACGATCTTCGGGCTGCTCGGTCCGAACGGAGCAGGCAAGACAACCGCCGTAAGGGTTCTCACGACCGTGCTCCGACCCGACAGCGGCGCGGCGCGGGTGCTGGGTCACGACGTCACGACCGAGCCTGAGGTCGTCCGCAGGCTGATCGGCCTCGCCGGCCAGTTCGCGGCAGTCGACGAGAACCTCACCGGCGCCGAGAACCTCTGGATGGTCGGAAGACTCAACCACATGCCCAAGCCGCAACTGAAGCATCGCTCGTTCTCGCTTCTCGAGCAGTTCGGCCTCAGCGACGCGGCTAACCGCCCGACCAAGACGTACTCCGGAGGGATGCGCAGACGCCTCGACGTCGCGGCATCGCTCGTCGCCCACCCGCGAGTGCTCTTTCTTGACGAACCGACCACAGGCCTGGACCCGGCGAGCCGAGCGGACGTTTGGACCATGATCGAAGGCCTCGTCGCCGAAGGCACGACAGTGCTCCTCACGACTCAGTACCTGGAAGAAGCCGACCGGCTCGCCGAGCACTTGGTGGTGATCAACCACGGCAAGGTCATCGCGGCTGGAACACCGGCCACCTTGAAGGCGAACATGGGCGTGACCGTTCTCGACCTCGGCCTTGATGACGAAAGGACCGCGCTTCGCGCTGCGCGGGCCCTCAGGACGGTTAACGAGAAGGCGCCCGTCGTGTACGGCCGGACGGTGGAGGTCAACGTGAACGACGGCCCCCGCGTCGTCACCGAGGCGCTGAGGATTCTCGAGGCGGAAGGCATCGCCCCGACAACGCTCGCGCTGCGCGAACCGAGTCTCGACGACGTGTTCCTTTCCCTCACCGGACATCGTGCCGAGGCCGAGACCGCCAATGGAACTGAGAATCCCGCAATCCCGGATGGGCGCCCCCAAAGACACAGGAGAGGCCGACGATCATGACCACGACCACGATCCCCGTGCCGAAAGCCCCGACGGTCGGTTCGTCACCGTCGGGTGGCCGGCTCTACTGGGCCGTCGCCGACATGCTGACGATTACCAAGCGCAATCTCATCGCTTACACGCGGCTGCCCGAAGCCGTCTTCTTCTCCAGCGTGCAGCCAATCATGTTCGTCCTCCTGTTCCGGTACGTGTTCGGCGGCGCGATCCCGACACCCGGTTACCACTACGTGCAGTTCCTCATGCCGGGCATCTTCGTTCAGACGGTCGCCTTCGGATCGATCGGCACGTCCATCGGTCTCGCAGAAGACCTGCAGAAAGGTCTCATCGAGCGATTCCGCGCGCTCCCCATGTCGCGCTGGGCAGTGCTCGGCGGCCGGACGACGGCCGACCTGTGCCGCAATCTCTTCGTGATGGCCTTGATGACCGCTGTCGGGTACGCCGTGGGCTACCGAATCGGGACCAACGTCGGCGAGTACCTCGCCGGGATCCTGCTCCTCTTGTTGTTCGCCTACGCGCTCAGCTGGGGATTCGCGTTCGTCGGCCTCTCCGCACCCAACAGCGAGACGGCGCAGCTCATGTCGTTCCCCGTGCTGTTCCCGCTCACATTCGCGTCCTCGGCCTTCGTCCCGTTGCAGACGATGCCGGGCTGGCTGCAGGGTTTCGCCCAGCATCAACCGGTATCCATCGTCGTCAACGCGGCACGCGATCTCATGTCCGGGGTAGCCAAACCAGATCTCGTCTTCCCACCCTTCACGAGCGTCACCAGCACTGGCCGTATGAGCTCCACGGTCCTCTGGGCGGTCGCGTGGTCGCTCGGCATCCTCGCAGTGCTCGCTCCGGTGTCCGTGCGCCGCTACCGGCGCCGAGCGCTCTGAGCAGCGGAGGCGGCCCGAGGCACCCTGCGTCGACGGAGCAGTGTCCGGCCGGTGCTGGTCGCGCCTACGATGACCAGGCCAGGGCCGGTGTGCTTCCAGTCGACACCGGCGCCCAGCTTCGAAAGAGCCGCCCGGGTAGCTCAGTGGTAGAGCAGCGCACTCGTAATGCGCAGGTCATGGGTTCGAATCCCATCTCGGGCTCGGAATAAGGCCTGGTAGACGTCTTGGAGCCTTGGCGAACACCTCTGGCTAGGCTCTGTCCCAACAATTGTCCCAACATTCACAGGGACAGGGACAGGATTGGGAGAGATAGCCGATGTCCGGGAGCATGCGTGCTCGTCCAGATCGAGGTCCCGACGCCTGGGAGCTCCGAGTGTTCCTCGGCCGTGACACCTCGGGGCGTGTTCGCCACCAGAGTCACCTGTTCCGTGGCTCGCGGCGAGCGGCTGAAAAGGAACTCGCACGGCTGATGGTGAAGCAGGACCAGGCGCCGGCTCGGGTACCTGATGACGCTCAGCGCCAGTGGGGCCCAACGACCACGTTCAACGACGCCATTGCCGGCTGGCGGGAGAACGGCTGGCAGGATCTGAGCCCCACCACTGCCCAAACGCTACGAGAGCGTCTGGCGTGTCCACATCGGCTGTCGGCGGATCGAGTCGGTCGGGCCCTATGACGTCGAGCGGTTCTTCCGAAAGCTGAAGGCGGATGGGGTCGGACGCGAGACCATTCGCTACTCGCGCTCCGTCCTCCACCGGGCCTGCCGTTTGGCGCGCAAGTGGAGCGGGAACACTCTGTCCAACCCTGTGACCGACACTGAGCTTCCGGTCTTTACCCGTGCTGAGTTGCCCGAACCGGTCCGTGCACCGACGCTGGACGAGGTCCTTGCGATATTGCGCGCAACCGAATCCCTCGACATCCGATACCGGTCTGGGCTGGTCGTCATCGCCGCCACTGGTATGAGACGGGGAGAGGCGTGCGCGCTTCGCTGGTCGGACCTCGATGTGGTGGAGGCGACGCTCTCCATAAACGAGTCCGTCATCGCCGCTCCCGAAGGCGCCGAAGACGAGGGCGAGCATCCGCCGGATTGCGATCGACGCACGGACGTTGGAAGTGCTCGAACAGCTCCGCATCGCGCAAGCGGAGCTCGCTCGGGTCGCCGAAGTCCGACTCCCCGAGCGCGGCTTCGTCTTGTCGATGGAGCCGGGCGGAATCGCACCCATGCACCCCGACACGCTCTCGCATGCCTTTGCCAAAGCTCGCAAGGCGGCTGGCGTAGCCTCCGAGCTGCATCTTCACTCGTTGAGACATTTTCAAGCCACTGCAATCGACGCCGTGATCTCCGAGCGCCAGAAGCAGTCTCGGCTTGGCTGGTCGACTGCCTACATGGCGCGGCACTACACCGCCGCCGTCGGTGAGGAGGACCGGCGAGCGGCAGAGCACATCGGCCGCTTGCTCACCGGAAGGGGCGATGCGCAGCCGGAACAGTAGGAAGCCGGCTCGACGAGACCGCTTTGGGTTCGCGGGGCGAACAGCGGCACGGGCGCCCGCGTCGACAGGTCGCCACCCAGCATCCGCTCGACGGCGATCCGAGGAACTCGCATAGTGGCCCCGACGCGGACTATCGGCAGCGGCAGGCCCGCGCGCCCGATCGTCCGATAAAGGGTCGACCGGTGGACGCCAAGGAGGTCCGCCACCTCTGCGATGGTGAGCAACAGGTTCGTGGAGGGCGAGCGCCATCGGACAGCACGCTCCCGCCCCGTCGGGGACAGTTCGCTCGTGTCGCGGACCGGGGCGCGAACCTTGGTACCTCGGCGGGAGGAATCGAACTGCCCCGCATTGAGATCCATCGTCTCCGCGCTAATGGGATGCCACCCGCCACATTTGGCGATGGCGCGACGATTCCATGCGCTGAACTGCGATTATCATCTCAGCCGCGCGAGTCTGCCCAGTCGTTCTGTCGCTTCCTAATCGAGCTTGCAGGGCCCACCAGTCCTGTGCGGCAGGCTCGTGCAGGCGCGGCGCTGGAACCTAGGAGCATCCTTGCTACGGCAATCGCGATTCCGTCTCGCAGCAACGGCCGTGGTCGTGTTGGCGCTCGTCGCAATCGGTCCCCCGTCACATCTCTCCGTTGCGGGAGCCGCACAGAGCGCGACACCAGTGGGTGGTGCCGTCAACCTGCTCTCGACGACCCAAGACGTTGTCTGGTCGTTCAACATCGAGAACGGCTCCGGCGTAGTGCTCCGAAGTGCCGACGACGGGAACCACTGGCGGATCGTTCTGTCCGAGCCGGTGTCCCAAGTCAGTTTCGGCCTGGTGGCGAGCTATTTCCTCGGCCCTGAGGACGCGTGGGTTGCCCTGGAGGAACAGACCGGCGCCACCAGTGTCTACCGGACCTCCGACGGCGGACGGCGCTGGTACTTATCTGACCTGCCGATAGTCGCGCCGCCCCCGACCATGCCCACCCTCTCTGATCAGCTCTACTTTGCTGACCCGGAAGACGGCTGGCTGCTGGCAGTAGGCACCAACTTTTCGCCCCCCACGAATTCACTAACGATGGTCTGGTGGCGCACAGACAACGGTGGACGCACCTGGAGCCAGCTTCCGCCGACGAGCCTGCCGCCGCAGGCCGTCGCACTGCCCCTGTATGCGGACACGGCATGTCCCGAGTTCAGTCCCCCGCACATCGCCTTCGCGACCACCAATGTCGGCTGGTGGACCTACGGCGCCTGCGGGGAGGGAGCCGCACGGCCGCTCGTGTGGCGCACTCGTGACGGGGGCGTCAACTGGACTCCGACACCACTGGCCGCACCGCCCGGCGGATGGGGCCGCTGGGACGTTCTCGATCAAGGCGGCACCGATGTCGGCACCCCCTATCTCATTTCGAGCCGGGCTGGAACCACCATCATCGTGCCGGTGTCGGTCGGGACTTCTCGCTTGGTCATAGAACGATCGCTCGACATGGGCCGTACGTGGCACATTGCCGGCATGGTCGACACCCACGCTGTACCGATACAAACCACACCGGCCGACTGGTTCGAGCCGGTCAACGCTTTCGACTGGGTTGTTGCGGCACCCGGTGGGCTCATCGAGACAACCAATGCAGGGAGCACTTGGACCCTCACCCGTTCGCCGATCGCCGTGTCGGGCCAGCCCGTCTCGTTCACCTCTCCCGGAAATGGCTTCCTTCAAGGCGCCGGCCTCGTCATCGCCTTGCGCACGAGCGACCGAGGCGCCACGTGGAGCCCGGAGTCAGCCTCCATCTCGCGGGCTGAGCAGGCATCGTGGTCGCCGTCGAGCAACGCCGTCTCGACGATTCAGGTCGTGGGTCCACACCTGGCCGTCGCCGCGGGCGCGATCGGTGTCATGACTTCGAGCGACGGTGGTCACTCCTGGGTCGAGAGGCTAGGGACGAACTCCACGGCAGCCGATCTCGACTTCATCAACAGCCGAGTTGGTTTCGCCGTGGAGAACGGTGAGCTCGTGCGGACAATGAACGGCAGTGTGAGCTGGCAGGCTCTCTTGCACCCTGTTGCAGGTGGCGTCTCGGGGATCGACTTCTGGTCGCCAAGCGCGGGTCTGGTCTCGGTCGGCAGTCAAAGCCTGTTCATCACTTCTGACGGAGGCAAGAACTGGCGGCCGCTACGGCTGCCGCCGGGATGGATCGCTTTTGACGCCTTCATAGGCGGCGATGAGCCGACAGGCATCTGCTTCACCAGCAAGGGCGTTGGATGGGCGGTGGGTAGCCGCGCTCGCCGTCTTGCCGTCTTCGTCAGCACAAGTGGTGGGCGCAGCTGGAGGCTCGCACTCTCATCTGGGGTCCTGCCACCTGGAGCCGAACCCGACAAACTCGGAGGCGGAGTCTCGATCGCCGGTTGTGATGGCAAGGCGGCCTGGATTCTCGTCTCGCAAGCTGCAGGGCCGGTGGGCATGCAGGGCGTGCCCACCACCTTCGACCTACTGCGCAGCTTTGACCTCGGCCGCTCCTGGCTGGACGTGCTGCGCTCGACGAGTTACATACGAGTGATCCGGCCCAAGGTTCCCACCTCCCCGGGTGGGCCAGAGTCGGTGCCGCTCAGTTCCGTCAATTCCGGTGTGTGGGCGCTCACGCTGGCGTCGCCGTCAACGGCGTGGTTCACGGCCACCGACGAAGACATCGGCAGCATCACCTTCGGTTCGACCCTCTACGGTGGAGTGCAGTGGAAGATCCATTCGTTCCCCGCGGCACGAGGTCAGCAGGGAACCGTGGCCGCTTCGCAGCAACTGCCCTACGCGTATAGATGGCTCGCCACGGCCGCCCTCAACGCCATGGACGCCTGGGCGCTTTTCGGTGCCCCCAGCGAGAGCGGTGATAGCTACCTATACGAGACGAGCGACACTGGCGCGGCATGGCACCGGCTCGCTGTATTCGGGTGACCACGTTTCCGGCGTCCGTAAGTCCGTAGAGCCTCCTCGGCGACGACCTCTTCATCCTCCTCGACCACGGCCTTCTTTCCCAACCGCTTCTCGCCCAATCTCTCTCGACCATCACCACTCGCCGGGGTCACTCCTCCGCCATCACCAACCTCCGCCATCACCAACCTCCGCCATCACCAACCTCCGCCATCACCAACCACACACCCTTGGCACTTGAGGACCAACGGCTTCTCCACCGTTGCAGTTGAGTTGAACGCGCTCAACTTCCCGATGGAGCCGTCACCGGCTCTCACTGTCTTGAAGGGCGGGCAATCTGGGCGTGTCGGCGCTCCGAAATGGGTCGATTCACCCGGTCGCGGAGCGCATCGTTTCCAGATCCGCACGCGCTCCCTCGTGCTCCGGGTCGAACGACAGCGCCGTTTCCAGGGCCGCTACGACATCCCTTAGTCGTCCCAGCTCGGCCAGCGCGGCGCCGCGTTGCGCATGTGCCTCAGCCCACTCTGATCGGATCGCCACGGCCACGTCGAACTGCTCCAACCCCGCGGCTGGATTCCCGCAGATGAGCAGAACGAGTCCGACATCGAGACACACCTCGGGGACGTCGCGATACTTCCCCAACGCCAAGTCAGCCTCCACCAGCGCCGCGTCGCGCCGACCAGCGCGCGCCAACGATGCGAATCGCCAACCAATTGCGTTGCGAATACCATGCTGAAGTTGTTGCGAATACATAAGTAGTATCGTTGCGGATGCATAAGTAGAAGCTAAGCTTTCCTGTTCAATGCTGCACGAGTCGGAGTACTCATCCAGGGTGGTAGACGCCGAGTTGGACGCGGCGCTGGGTGCTTCCGGCGCTGTGGTGCTCGATGGTGCCAAGGGTGTGGGAAAGACGGAGACCGCGAGCCATCGTGCGAAGAGCAGAGTCCTGCTCGACGTCGATCAGGAGGCGCGAAGAGCTGCCGAGGTTGATCCGTCACTCGTCCTTGCCGGGGAGAAGCCGCGCCTCATCGACGAGTGGCAGGAGGTGCCCCAGCTTTGGAACCACGTGCGTCGAGCGGTCGACGCGCGCGAGGGTCCATTCATCCTGACCGGCTCCGCGGTTCCCGCGGACGATGCGACCAGGCACACCGGAGCGGGACGATTCTCGTGGATCCGGATGCGGCCGATGACGCTCTTCGAACTGGGGCGATCAACTGGCGATGTCTCGCTCGGGAAGCTCCTCGACGGCGAGAAAACGAGCGTCTCGGCCCCAGAGATCGGCATCTCGGAGCTCGCCGAGATCACTTCCAAAGGCGGCTGGCCTGGGCTCATGCACAGTAGCGCTGCCAACGCCCAGCGTGTGCTTCGCGGCTACCTCGACTCCGTCGCGAGGACGGACATTCGACGAGTCGACGGCGTCACTCGCGACCCGCAAAAGGTCCTGAATGTCCTCCGCTCGCTCGCGCGGAATGTCGCGACGGAGGTGTCGATCGCCACCATCGCAGCCGACGCAGGTGGAGCGAACGGACCCGTCGCGGAGGCCACCGCGAGCTCGTACCTCGTCGCGCTCGATCGCCTCATGGTGCTCGAGGAGCAACCGGCATGGGCTCCGCGGCTTCGATCGAGATCACGGCTGCGCTCGGCGCCGAAGCGACACTTTTGCGACCCGAGCCTCGCCGTGGCTGCCCTGCGGGCGGGTCCGGCTCAGCTATTGAAGGATCTCAACTACTTCGGGTTCTTGTTCGAGAGCCTGGTTGTGCGCGATCTGCGAGTGTATGCGCAGCGAAACGGCGGGAGCGTGTTGCACTACCGGGACAACGTGGGCGAAGTGGATGCGATCGTGGATGCCGGCGAGCGCTGGGGCGCTATCGAGGTGAAGCTCGGCGTTGTCCACGCCGATGACGCCGCGAAGAATCTGAAGAAGTTCATCAGTCGCATCGACGTGGAGCACCGAGGTGAACCGGCGTTCCTTGCCGTTGTGCTGCCCGCGTCTTACGGCTACGTCCGAGAAGACGGCGTCCACGTCATTCCGATCCAGGCGCTCGGTCCGTAACAGCAAAGCCGCACCCCACCGGCCCGCCGAACGGCCAAATTGGAACTGGGTGTCGAGAATCCAGGTGCACCTTCTTCGCGACTGATCGACGAGACCAAACATCTGTTCCACGTCGCGCCTGCGAAGGGCTGAAGACTTACGTCCGTGAACCCTTTGTCTGTGAATGTCGCATAGGGGGACGCACGGTCAACGGCGCGGTCAGCACGATGGGGCGACTCTATTGACGCTCGAAGTGTCAATACATTGTTGAGCGAAACGGATCCTGTCCCAACAATTGAGTCCTCGCCCGTCCTAGGGGGTCGCAGCGCGTCGCACCGGGATCGGGTTTCACCCCTGTTGACCTGCCTCTATGCGAAGCGTTGCGAACAGGCGGAACCCAAGAAGACGCCTTTGAAGGCCCTCGTAATGCGCAGGTCATGGGTTCGAATCCCATCTCGGGCTCAGATCTGAGCAACTTGAAGCTAGAGGACTTTGCCCGGCACTTTGGACCGTCGGCGACTCGCGAGACGACCCTGTGCCGTGCCGCAAGCGCACTCAGCCCGCTTCACGCGCCGAATACGTATGCGCGCCCGGCACTCTTCGCGTGGCCGTCAGCACCGACGATCGCGGTTGTGCCCGCGACCGCCACGGAGTACCCAAAATAATCACCTGCGACAGTGTCGGATCCCTTCAGTTCGGCAACCTGTTTCCAGCCTGCCGCCGTGTCGGTGAACGCGTACGCCCTGCCGACATCCTTGGCGACGCCTGGCGCGCCGGCGATTGCGGTCGCGCCCGAGATGGCGACCGTGTAACCGAGGTCGTTGCTGGCGACGGTGTCGGTGCCCTTCAGTTCTGACGCTTGGTGCCAGACCTCGCCGGTCTTGGCGAACACGTACGCCCGGCCGGCCGCCTTGGCGAAACCCGGTGCGCCCACGATCGCGGTCGTGCCCGAGATGGCGACCGAGACGCCGAAACCATCGTCGACGGCGGTGTCGGAGCCCTTCAGCTCGGCGCCCTGCTTCCAGCCGGCGGCCGTGTCACTGAATACGTACGCTCTGCCGGAGCTCTTGGCGTGGTCCGGTGCACCCACTACGGCGGTGGTGTCTGAGACCGCCACCGAGTATCCGAAGCCGTCGCCGGCACCGGTGTCGGAGCCCCTCAGCTCCGCAACCTGCTTCCAGCCTGCCGCCATGTCGGTGAACACGTAGGCCCTTCCGGCGTTCTTTCTGTGGCCGTCGGCGCCCACAACGACGATGTCGCCAGAAATGGCCAACGAGTCACCGAGGTAATCACCGGCGGCGGTGTCGGAGCCCTTCAGCTCGGCAACCTGTTTCCAGCCTGCCGCCGTGTCGGTGAACACATACGCCCGGCCGGCGTTCTTGGCGTAGCCCGGCGAACTCACGACGGCCGTCTTGCCCGAAATGGCAACCGAGTAACCGAAGAAATGACCCGCGACGGTGTCGGATCCCTTTAGCTCGGCCACTTGGTCCCAGTGGCCCGCCGCCCCGGTGTAGACGTAGGCCCGGCCGGCATCCTTCGCGTAACCCGGTGCGCCCACGATCGCGGTCGTGCCCGAGATGGCCACTGAGACTCCAACGGCATCGCCGGCAAGAGTGTCGGAGCCCTTGAGTTCCGCTAGTTGCTTCCCGACCGGTGCCGCGGTTTGTGGGCTCGCAACAACCGCTGAAACGGGGCCCGCCAGGATCGTTGCGGAGATTGCGGCCATCGCGAGTAGTTCGCCTACGAGTGACCTGCGCATGCCACACCTCCGATCACGACTGATGCCATTGCCTGCCACACGTGGCTCGGCGTGGGCTGACGGTGCCGGCAGCAAGTGTGCTGACGACAAGCCTCGCGCCCGCATTCCAGAGGCGCAACGCTCTGCCCACCACGCGGGTGAGCTCGCGTGGATCGTGCAGGGCTCGCGACCAGGTGTGGGGCGTCGGACGGCTAGTTGAGCCTGATCACTCGACTATGGAAAGAGTCGCCAGTAAGCGATGGTGGCCGGTGCCGAGGTTTTCGTCGCAGCTTGTGGCACTGGCGCCGGGAGAGCCCGCTCGGGAGTCCCTAGGCGCTCTGGGTACTCAGCGCGGCCAGGTCGCCTGGCTGACGTCGCGCTCACGCACGAAGTCGATCTTTGCCGCGGCATGTCCTGGCCATGTGAGTGTGGCAGCCACAGGAGCAGTCTCAGCCACGACGCGACCGTGAGAGATGACGTACCACGGTCGCACCTGACGGCGGACGGCGTCGAAGGGATCGGTCGCGGGTAGCACGATGAGGCTCGCAGGCCGGCCGGCCGCTATCCCGTAGGAGTCGCCCAGCGAGAGGGCCTCGGCTCCCCGCGTGGTGACCATCGCAAAACACTCCGCGATCTGAGCCGGTGACGTCATCTGGGTGGCCAATGCGCCGACGTGCGCAACCTGGAGCGGGTTTGCGGTGCCCATGGGGAACCACGGGTCCATCACGTCGTCATGGCCGAAGGCCACGTTGACTCCGGCCCCGAGCATCTCTTTCACCTGCGTCAGTCCTCGCCTCTTGGGATAGGCGTCGAAACGACCCTGGAGATGGAGGTTCACCATCGGGTTGCAGACCAGGTTGATGCCGGCCCGGGACAGGATCCGCTGCAGCTTGTAGCTGTAGGCGGCGTTGTAGCTGCCCATCGCGGTTGTGTGGCTGGCCGTGACCCGTCCCCGCAACCCGGTACGCATCGCGTGTGTGGCCAGCACCTCGACAAAGCGCGACTGCTCGTCGTCGATCTCGTCGCAGTGCACGTCGATGAGCAGTCCTGCGTCGAGCGCAGTCGAGACCGCGATCTCGAGAGAACGGACTCCGTCCTCACGGGTGTCCTCGAAGTGCGGAATCGCCCCGATCACGTCGACGCCACGGCGGGCGGCCTCGGCTATCAGCTTGTCGCCGTCAGGAAACGAGACGATGCCTTCCTGAGGAAAGGCCACGAGTTGGAGGTTGACCACGTCGCGAACATGCTCTCGAACTTCGATCAGCGCGTCGAGCGCAACAAGCGACGGGTCGGTGGTGTCGACGTGACTGCGGACGTGCAGGACACCATTGGCGACTTGCCAGCGCAGCACTTCGTTGACTCGGGCAACGACGTCGTCGTGAGTGAGCATCGCCCTGCGCTCGGACCAGCACGCGATGCCCTCCCACAAAGTGCCACTCTCGTTCCATCTCGGCTCGCCGGCGGTCAGGCAAGTGTCCATGTGCACGTGTGGCTCGACATAGGGCGGGCTGAGCATCGCCCCGCTCACGTCTATTTCCTGGGCCACATTGTCGACCCGAACTCCCGCCCGCTCCACCGCGGCGAAACGGCCCTCATCGATGAGCAGGTCTACGAGCGCCTCGGGAGCAACCCCTGGAGCGGCCAACCGGCCATTGCGGATCACGAGTTGCATCACACACCAACTCCTTTCGCGGCCAGTTCATAGCTCGGCGAGAAGAACGGGGACCTGCTCGGTCGACCGTGCGCCAGGTAGGCGGCACCCGCGACGCTCGGCAAGGTACCGCTCCCTCAGATGGAAGGCGCTTTGGTGACCCAGGTGTCGACCGGCAGTTTGTTACGAATCGCCCGCCACACGTCCTCGAAGCGAACCGGCATGTGCGTCAGCTCGGCGCCCGTCGCGTCTTGGATGGCATTGGCGAGCGCTGGTGCCACTGAGATCATCGGGTGCTCGCCGACCCCCCGCGCGCCGAAGGGACCGTCGAGCTGTGGCGTCTCCACGGCGATGCACTCGATCTCCTCGGGCAGGTCCTTCGAGGTGAGGATCTTGTTGTCGGTGAGCGACGGGTTGAGCAGATGGCCATGCTCGTCGTAGATGTAGCTCTCACACTCGGCCGTTCCCAGACCCTGGATCATGCCGCCGATGCATTGGCCGCGCATGGTGCCTGGGTTGATCACCTTGCCCACGTCGAAGGCCGACGCGATCTTGATCACCTTGTACTCGCCCGTGTCCGGGTCGACCTCGGCGATGATCCCGTGCGCGCCGTAAGTCCAGTCCAGGGCCGGAAGCCCTTGCCCGGTCTCCTTGTCGAGGCTGGTCAAGCCCTGGGCAGTGTAGCGGCCCAGTCCGATCAGCGGGCCGCCAACCCCGTTGCCGTTGGGGTAGACGTACCCGATCGACAGGGAGGCAAAGGTAACCGACTCCTCCGGGCGCTGTCTGATGAAGATCCTTTCCGCGTCGTGGTCCAGGTCGGCAACCTGGGCCCGCAGCACCTGGGCCGCGTCCGAGTAGGCCTGGTGCAGGAGATCGTCGCACGCCGCGAGGACCGCGTTGCCGGTGAGGAGGAGCCCCTTCGAGGCCACGGTCTGCCAGTCGTAGGGGTCCTTGTCCGTGTTCCGCTCGACAGCGACCTTCACCATGCTGATGGGGAACCGCAGACGGTCCGCCGCCATCTGGGCGACGACGGTCGCCGTGCCCTGACCGATCTCGGTGAGAGCGACGTTGATGATGACCGAGCCGTCCGAGTTCATCTTGACCACGGCTGCCGTGGTCGTGAAGCTCGGCATCGCGGGGGCCTTGTGGAGGGTTGCGATCCCCTTGCCGATCCGGCGGCCCGTGCGCGTCTGGCGGTCTTCCTCCTCAGGGGTGAGCCGGCCGTAGTTGATGGCCTTGGCCGCGGCCTCGAGGCACTTGAGGGGATTGCCCGTGTGTTCGTTGATCCTCTCACCGGTCAATGTGGTCGAGCCAGGCCTGAGCAGGTTCTTCTTGCGGAACTCCAGGGGGTCCATCCCGATCACCTTGGCGACAAGCTCCATGTGCCGCTCGAGGCCCCAGAAGAACTCCACGTGACCGAACCCGCGGTAGGCCGTGCCCCATGGCTTGTTGGTGTAGATCGTGTAGGCGTCCACCCAGGCGTTGGGTATGTCGTACGGACCCGCCGCCGAGTAAGCGGAAGCACGCGTGACGTTGACGGCGTAGTCGGCGTACGCACCGGCGTCCCAGTACATCTGCAACTTCTGTGCGGTGATGCGGCCGTCGGCAGCGACACCGGTCTTGATCCGGTAGGTGAGGGCGCTCCTGCAGGGCAGGAGGCTGAATTCCTCCTCCCGACTGGCCTGGAATTTCACCGGCCTTCCCCCGGCCTTGCGGGAGAGGCAGGCGAGTAGGGGTTCGAGGTGGATCCCCGCCTTGCCGCCGAAGGCACCGCCCACATGAGGTATGACGACGCGCACTTTGTTGTATGGCAGCTTGAACGCGCGACAGAAGAGGTCCCTCACGGTGAAGGGGGACTGCGCGCTCGACCAGATGGTCACCTCGTCTCCCGCCTTCCATTCGACGATGGCGACGTGGGTCTCCAGCGGCACGTGCTGGACGGACGGGTTGGTGTACTCGCGCTCGATGATCCACTCCGCCTCGACGAAGCCTGCGTCGATGTCCCCCTTGCGGATCCTGGTGATGTTGGGGATGTTGGTGCCAGGTTGCGGGCTGAAGGAAGCCTTGACGTAGTCGTAGCTGCCGAGGTCGGGGTGGACCAGCGGGGAGTCCTCCTCGAGCGCCTCGAGTTGGCTGAGGACCGGCGGCATGACCTCGTATTCGACGTCGATCAGCTCGACAGCCCGGCTGGCGATATCCAGGCTTTCCGCGGCCACAGCGGCCACGGCCTCGCCGAAGTGCCGCACGGCATCTTTGGCCAGGATGTCTTTGTCCACGACATACAGGCCGATCCGGTAGTCGAGCTCCTTTCCGGTGAGGACCGCATGGACGCCCGGGAGGTTCTCGGCTTTGGAAGTGTTGATCGCGATGATCCTTGCCCGGGCATGCGGACTCTTTTTCACCTGGGCGTAGAGCATGCCGGCGAATGCCAGGTCGCTCGCGTACATGGCCCCGCCGGTGAGCTTGGCGAGATCGTCGGCGCGCTGGACGTTGTCGCCTACGTGGGTCGGCGCCGATGAGATGGTGTGCTCAGACATATCTCAATCCCCCCCTTGTCTCGTTGGTGATCTGGCCTGACACGTCAAGCACAGCTTCGATGATCTGCTGGTAACCGGTGCATCGGCAGAGGTTGCCCTCGATGCCCTCTTTGATCTCGGCCACAGTCGGTTTGGGGTTGTGCCGCAGGAGCTCCCGGACCGACATGACCATGCCGGCGGTGCAGTAGCCACACTGCACCGCATAGTTGCGGGCGAAGGCCGCCTGGATCTCCGACAGCTCGCCGTTCACCGCTTCCGATTCGATCGTCTCGATCGTCGCGCCGTCGACCTCGGCCGCGAGGACCATGCAGGCGTTCGCGGCCTCGCCGTTGAGCATCACCGTGCAGGCGCCGCACTCGCCGGCCGAGCAGCCGTCTTTGGTCCCAGTCAGCTCAAGGTCCTCCCGGAGAAAGCGGAGCAGAGTCCAGTGCTCGGCCACCTCGCGCTCGTAGATGTGACCGTTGACCTCAACAGACATCCACATCACCGCACCTCCTCAAGCAACCTGCGGACGAAGACCTCGATCATGTACTCCCGATACTCCTTGCTACAGCGCAGGTCGCTGATGGGGCGCGCCACCCCGAGCGCCGCCGCCACCACAACATCTGCCGGGTCTTGGTGGCTGAGCCCTTCGACGAGCAACGGTGTCGGAGCAGCCGCGCCGATCCCGACCCGCACGGCGCTGCCGGTGTTCGTGACCGCGACGCTGACCAGGGCAAGATCGTGGCCGTCGATCCGCTTCAGCTTGCGGTACGCACCGCGGGACTTGGCCGTGTCGGGAGGCACGGTGATGGCCTCGACGATCTCGTCGTGGCGCAGCACCGTGCGCTTCACGCCGGTGAAGAAATCCTTGAGGCACACCTCGCGCTCACCCCGCTGGGACGCGATTCGGACGCGGGCACCCAGGCAGAGAAGGCCGGGTGCCATGTCCGCGCCGGGCGAGGCGTGGACGATGTTGCCAATCACCGTCGCCCGGTTGCGGACCTGGTGGGAGGCAATCGTCAGGGCGCAGTCGGCGAGCAGCGGGTAGTACTCGCGAACTCGGGCGTCGTGAAGAACGTCGTTGACAGTCGTCGCGGGCCCGATTATCAGCCCCTCGGACTGGCTCCAGACGAGACCCGAGAAGTCTTGGACCTTCTTGAGATTGATCACCAGCTCGGGATGGACGAGGCCGCTGCGGATGTCGACGAGCAGGTCGGTGCCTCCCGCCAGGATCTTGGCGCCCTCACCGTGGGACGCCAGTAGGCCGAACAGCTCGGCGCGTGAGGTGGGGGCACGATACTTGAAGATGTCATTCATGACGGCTCTTTCATTCCGGGCGCTGTAAGCGCTCCTCGCGGCTCGGCCCGACGGGCGAGTGCCCGCACGGCATCGACGAACACGGACATAGGCGGGACGACTAAGCCAGCTCCGACCTGGCCCACGCCGGGCTCGCGGCCGGCGATCCCGGTGTTGACTGAGGGCAGCACGCCGCTTCGCACGACGAGCGTCGCGTCGATACCTGTCGGAGTGCCCCGAAAGCCAAGTATGGGCACTTTGTAGGACGGGTGCTCGGTGAGGGTGATCTCGTACATCCTCAAGGTGTTATCCAGTGCATCGGAAACCTCGCCGCCCACGAAGAGAACTATCGCCGGCGCCGCCGCCATCGCGAAACCGCCGATCCCGGTCGTCTCGGTGATCGTCGAGTCACCGATGTCCAAGCCGGCGTCCTCGGGCCCGAACCCTGGGAAATACAGCCCTTTCACCGACGGTGCGGGGGCCGTGAACCACTGGTCCCCGGTCCCCGAGACCTGGATCCCGAACTCGGTCCCGTTGCGGGCCATCGCTACGACCATGGTGGATCCCGGTATGTCCCTGCCGGCGTCGGCGCCAAGCTTGCCTGCCGGCATGGAGAGGTTGAGGAAGAAGTGGTCGTTCCCGTTGATGAAACGGAACGCTGCCACGATGTCCTCGCTGCGGGCGCCGGTCTCGAGGAGGTCGGGTGTGATCTCCCTGAGCAACAGCGAAGTGGCAGCGCGGTTGCGGTTGTGGCACTCGTCACCCATCTGGAGGGCTTGGGCGATGAGGCTGCGCACGTCGACAGGCCCGCGCCGACGGAGCGTCTGACTCAACAGCGGACCGAGCACGCGCTCCAACCAGCGAAGGCGGTCGATGACCTCGGGGGCGTAGGCCCCGTACCGTAGGACCTTTCCGAGTCCTTCGTTCAAGGTGCAGTACGCCCGCCTGCCGTCCTCCCCGTCCTCGAGCACCGACACCGGCATCGAGGCGCTCACCACGCCAGCCATCGGGCCGACCGCCGAGCGCGAGTGGCAGGGCGCGAGCGAAATGGCACCCTGCGCGGCGATGCGCTCGGCGTCCTCGAAATTCTGGGCGAGCCCCTCGTAGATCATGGCGCCGGCCAGCGCCCCGCGGACTGGACCGGACGCGTTCGCCCAGTCGACCGGGGGTCCTGCGTGCAGGAACTCACCAGACCCGAGGCCCAGCGCCTCCCGGGCAGGTACCACGTCCACCCAACGTGGACTGGTGGCGATGAGTCGCCGAACTGACTCTGCCGTGGCTGCGTGGGTTCTCATGTCGGCGGCGACAGCCGCCAAGTCAACCTCGCTGCCTGCCACCGGTGGTGCCCATTGCACCTGAAGCGGGGTGGCAACCTGAGCCGTGAGCGCGTCCGCGAAAAGCGACGCGCCGACCGTGACCATTGCCGGCGAGTCGTCTAGCTGGATCATCGGCCTGCTCCCTCGACAAGATTCACGGCTGTACGCGCAGCCGCGGCGTTGGACAGGTGCACACTCGCGCCCGCTGCAGCCAGAGTCTCTGCAGTGGCATCACGACCTTGTGGATCCGAGAGCGAGCCGACGAGCGAGACAACGACGGCAAGATCATGCCCGCCGCGCTGTGCTCTCTCGCGGGCTGCAGCAATGGCTGGGGCGAGCTCTGAAGCCGGATCCCGATGGGCTCCGTAGCCAAGCACGACGTCAAGCAGGAGCACTGCGCAAGCAGGATCGGAAGCCTCTTGCGCTATCCGTTCGAGGCGCAGCGACTGGTCGATCATCGGATGTGGTCTTCCCGCGGTCAGCCGGTCGTCACCAAAATCGATCATGAGATGGCCCGACGCATGCAGGTCAGCGCCTAACACCCACGCCGGCTGGAGGGGAGTGTTGGACGCGATCGGCCCCAAGCGCTCTGCGGCGATCGCCATGGCCTCGTCACAGAGCGTCCCCCCGGAGAACAGGCCTCGGATGAAGCCGGCTCGGGGACCCCGCTCGTAGGGCGGTCGCCACTCTGGTGGCGCGGTCGGTGTCCTGCCCAGCGCCGCGAGGATCTGCGCCGTGGCGGCAGTGAGGTCGCCCTGTCCCATGCCTACGAAGGACACCAGCGAGGGAGTGCTCAGCCTTTGAGCCGCGGCGCGCACCGCTTCGGCGACCTTGGGGTCCGGGGGCTTGGACAGCACCGCGATGAACTCCGTGGCTCGGTGCTCGTCGAGCACCCTCATGGCGGCGAGCGTCGAACGGCCGCCCACTGCGGCTGACAGGTCACGCCCACCCACGCCGAGCACCGCTGTGACGCCAACGCCCTCTGCGTCGAGCAGACAAGTCACTTCTTGGGCACCGGTTCCCGAGGCGGCCACCATGCCGACCGGACCTGGACGGAGCGCATTCGCGAACCCGAGGCCGAGCCCGCCTACCACCGCCGTCCCACAGTCCGGACCCATGACCAGCACCTCATGGCACGCCGCCTCGTCCTTGAGCACGATCTCCTGCTCGATGGGCACGTTGTCGGAGAAGAGCATCACCGACACTCCGGCCTGGATGGCATCCATAGCCTCCACGAAGGCGTGTTGACCTGGCACCGAGATCAACGCCAGCGAGCCGCCATGACGGAGCGCTGATGCAAGAGTCCGGGGAGCGGGGGGTGAACCGAACCCATCGGTCCGGGAAGTCGGCGATGGAGCCAGCTGCCGTTCCAGCTCGGCAGTTGCAGCTGCAATCGCATCGTCCTCAGCCCGCACCGCGACGAGCAGGTCATTGGGAGAGGCTGCCGCCACCGCTTCCGGGTCGAACCCGAGGCGCTCGTAGATCTCGATGTTGAGCGGCGTGGCCATGGCGACTATCGCGGCAGTCACGCCACGGCACGCAGCGACCGCCTGACTCACCTGCATGAGGACCACTGAGTCGCGATAGATGCCGTGTCTCAACTCGACCTTGGTGCTCATCGCGGACTCCCCGTGCAGGCCCCGCCTATCGAGCGGAACGCTTCAGCCGACACGGATCGTGCGAGTATTCCCGCCATGCCGGCGCACAGGTCGTGTCCCGAGGTCGCCCCGACTCTAAACAGCTCTGCGACCGCCGCTCTTAGCGGACCGGATGGGCCCCTTGTCGCGAGCGCGGCGAGGACGGCGGCTGCCTGCGGTATCACCTGTCCCCTGCCCGCCGCGGCCACAAGGGCGGCCGACAGGGCCGTTGTGTGCGTGGCCGCGTGCAGCCTGATGGAATCCCGGACCGCGTCGTCGAGACCACCGCACAGCGAGAGCACCGCCAGCGCACCGGCCACCACGTCGTCCCCGGCGGGTGTGAGGCCCGGGCCAAGGCCGATCACCGCAAGCGCGGGCCCGACGTCCCCCGCCGCCAGGGCACCGGCCACGCTCAGCGCGTCGGCGAGCGACAAGCCGAGCAGGCAAGGCGGCTCATCCTTGAGCACCTCAAGGAGTTCCGGCCCATGTCGGAGCAGATCGCCAGCGACCAGGTGCGGACGGGGGTCCCACCACCGCACCGGCCGCCAGGCGTGGTCGTGAGCGACAATCAAGCCGTCACCGATCCGAACGGTGCTCCCTGCTTCAGGCAGCGTCCCTGCGACGGTGACGGCTATCGGCAGGCGCACCGCTTGCTCGCTCAACAGAGCGATCACCGGCGTGCTGGATCCGGGCTCCGGCACACTGAGGTACGACGCCACCCTGGTCGAGCCGAGAACGGTCGCGTCCTGTCCCCGACCACGGAGCAGCTCGCCGACAGCGGTGCTCGCCCACGCCGGCAATAGCTGTGTCTGCGACATCTCTTCTCCAGTTCCGAAACAGACAGTCGGGCCCACCGGCCCGACTGTCTTGGCGAATACTTCTATCCCAGGTCCACGATCGCCGCCACAGGTCCGCCGCCCGGAGGGCCCTGGTGCGCTGCCGACACGGACACGAAGATTGCCGGGTCTCCACACACCGCAGCTGCCACGCCACCAACGCACGCCTTGATCTGCCTGTGCCAGTGAACATCGGAGTCGTCCAGCATGATGTTGCGCTTGCCGCGAACATGACCGGAGGGGTCGGCCTCGCACTTGAGGAACAAGTTGACAAGCCGACCTTTCAAGTAGCGCGGGTGGGGGCAGTCGGCCGGGAGGTCGCCGAGGCCCGCGTTGCGAATCGCCTTCCAGACTCCGTCCATGTCAAGGGCGTCTTCCATGATCGAGTGGCCGATCCGGTAGCGGCCCCCGATCCCGCGGACATTGCCTGCTAGCACGATCTGGGCCCTGTCCAGTTCCACACCCGAGGAGCACGATGCCACCGATGAGTAGAGCGAACGGTCGTTCATCACCTGCTCGTCTGTCGGCATCTCGATCTCACCCAGCGCCACGGCGATCCCGAGCCCGGCTGTCCCATTGGACAGGTCCATCGACTCCAGGGTGTCCTCGGTCCACACCTTGTGTCCCCGACGCTTGGCGTCGTTGATGGTGTCGAGGACGAGCAGTGGCGTCTTGGTCTGGACGTAGTGCACGTCCGCCGGATCGGTGATGCCGGCCGACTCCATGGCCCTGCGCACTCCGGCGGCGACCTTCTCGATCATCGCGGTCCGGCCGATCTCCTCGGGAAGTATCGGGTCGCTCATCGCGACGCCTACCGAGAGGCGAGCCTCGTCGGTGACCGGCGCCTTCTCCACTGGAATCTTTGCGAAGATCGTGGCGTGAGGACTGAGCACACCGTCTGTACCGCCTGACCACGCGAGCGGGATCTGCCTGACCTCCTCCCAGGTCCGGGTCCCCTTGGCCACGAGGACCTCCCGGAACGCGCGATCGGCGAGGAGGCGCGTGTAGTCGTTGACACCCCCGTTGCCCTCGGTCTTCCCGACGACACCAACCACGTCGTCGGCCCGGAAGACACCCTTGTCGATCAACTCTTCCAACCCCGACGCGTCGGTCACCTTCTGGAGAAGGACCTTCCTGACTTCGATGGGCTGCAACATGTTCTTTCGAAACTCCTTTTCGTTTATGGATCTTGGTGTAGGCCCAGCCTCCGGTACCGCCGATGCCTGGCGCCCAGACGCTCCGTCTTGTCCCAACGGATGAGGGATGTCAGTTCGTACTCGAGGGCCTTGCTGAGGCGGCCGAGGAACTGCCGCGGCTCTTCGGCGGCATCGGGTCGCTCGGGCACGATCCGGTCGACGATTCCTGCGGCAGCGAGGTCAATCGACCTCACTCCTTGCGCCGCGGCGAGTTCTGGGGCGCGCTCGACCGTCCGGTAGAGGATCTCCGAGGCGCCCTCAGGGGGCAGTGGTGCAACCCATCCGTGCTGGGCGGCAACGACGCGGTCGGCGGGCAACAATGCGAGTGCGCCCCCGCCCGCTCCCTCTCCGAGCAACAGGCACACGGTGGGCACCGGGATGGTCACCATGTCGGCCAGGCACCGGGCAATCTCACCGGCGAGCCCACCTTCCTCGGCCTCCTTGGACAGAGCAGCACCGGGAGTGTCGATGATCGTGAGCAGTGGCAGCCCGATCTCGGCCGCCAGGCTCATCCCCCGGCGCGCCTCGCGGAGGCTGTCCGGCCCGAGCGGCCTACCCTCGCGGGGGAAGAGGCGATCCTGCCCCACCACGACACACGGTGCCGCCCCAAACTTGGCCATGGCCAGTATGAGACCGCCGCTACGCTCGCCCTCCTGGGTCCCGCTCAGGATCGTGACCGAATGTGAAGCGGCCCGCAGGAGCTCCTCGACGCCCGGGCGTTCGACCCGGCGGGTGCGCTCGATCGACTCCCATGCGGGCACGTCGTCGACAAGCTCGTCGGGCGGCGCCTTAGCGGCTGGAATCTCGCCGGTTGCAGTGCACATCACGTCAAGTGCCCGGTCGGCTATCTCGGATAGGTCTCCCGGCACGAGCACGGCGTCAACGAGGCCCAAGCGGTACAGGTTCTCGGCAACTTGGATGCCCTCGGGGAAGGAAGCTCCGTAGAGCGCCTCGTAAACCCGCGGCCCGAGGAATCCGATCAACGCTCCCGGCTGTGCTCCGGTCAATTGCCCAAGAGACCCCCACGAAGCGAAGACCCCGCCGGTGGTCGGATGGCGCAGGTACACGAGATACGGAAGGCCCGCTCTGCGGTGCTGCATGAGCGCCTGGACAATCTTGACCATCTGCAGGAAGGCGACGGTCCCCTCTTGCATCCGCGTGCCGCCCGACACCGGCGAGGCCACCAGCGGGAGTCGCTCCGCAGTGGCGCGCTCGATCGCCAGGGTGAGCCGTTCCGCCGCGGCGACCCCGATCGTGCCTCCCAAGAAAGCGAACTCGCAGGCGACCACACAGACACGACGGCCGCGGATCCTGCCTTCGCCGGTTATCACGGCCTCGTCCTCACCGGAGGCACGACGGGCCTCGGCCAACTGGTCCAGGTACTCAGGCCCCGCGGACACGTCCACAAGGTCCGTGTCCCAGTTCCGGAAGCTGTCGGGATCAAGCACCTCGGAGAACAGCTCGCGGGCACCGATCCGCCGTTTGCCCGACTGACCGGTGGTTCGTGCATAGCTGCCACGGACCACCTCGGCGATCTCGCGTTCGATCGTCACGTCCGGCGCGATGGCGTCCTTGGGCTCACCCGCGGCCGGTTGCCCTACGGTCATGGCTACACGGTCACGTCTTGTGGGATCTTCAGCTGTTCGTTCGCCTTGACGATGTCCGCAGGGACGTCGAACACGAGGTCGGCGCCGACCATCTGACGGACGTAGTCCTTGACGACGGCGTCCCAGTACTTCTTCGTGACGTAGTAGACCCGTGCCCCTCCCAGCTCGTGCTGGTACTCGGGCCAGGGATAGGAAGGTTGCGCCATACCAAGCCCCCAACGGTGCCATCCGTTGTAGCTCTCGTAAGTCGCCCAGAACTCCTTGTTCCCGAGGATCTCGAAGGCGTACCAGGTCTTGACGTAGTACATGATTGCGCCGATGCGCCCACCACGGGCCAGCGCCATCGTGTGCAGGCTGATATTGATGTCCTCGTTCATCAGCCGCCCATTCGCGAATCCCACCCATTCGCCGTCGATGAGCCCTAGGAGCGTGTAGGGATCCTTCAGCCGCTTGCGGTACCACCCCGCGATCTCTGCATGGACTCGGGCTCCGACAACGTCGTAGAAGTCGTGGTCCGTCTCCATGACGCGCTTCATGTAACCCATCATCGCCGGGGCTTCCTCGACGGTCGCCTGGCGGATGTACATCGTGCGGCCGTCCTTGAGGGTGATGATGGCACCGGGCCACGGCGGAACATTCATCGGGGGCGCCTGTAACAGGGGCTCGATCTCGCGCACGTTCAGGGTGATCTCATTCTGCGAAACCATGGTAGGTGGTTCAAGCAACATACTGTCTCCATCTCCTCATTGGTGACTTCAAGCCTGCTCAGAGAGTTAGGCCGGCCTGTCGAGTTCAATAGAGCCTTTGACCTCGATATATATGCCGAGCCTCTCCTTTGACGCTTTCGCCTTTGATCTAGACGTTAGGGCGGGGTACGCGCGCTCGGTAGGGTCTTTCTCCCCTATCTCCGGCTCCCGTGGTTGGAATAGGAACGTGTCCTTCGGGTGCCTCTTCAAGCCACGATGGCCCGGCCGAGACATCTGCTCACGAGCTGCCGGACGAGCATCGCTCCGACTGCGCCGAGCGACGTGAGAAGCGCTCTCGCTCAGGCGCCAGGCAACGAAGCCCATCCCCCAGCCGGAGCCTACGCACCCAGAGAGAGACTGAGCTCCTTCCGCCCTTGCTTGGTGGCTAATCCGATCAGTGCGACTGCAATGCCGGACCGAGCGCAGCCACTGTGCAAATCACAGTCCCAGGAAGACAGCCATTGGGGCTCTCATTACCGTTCAAGACGCGCTATTTCGCTGCGTTCGGATATGCAAGAGACCTGCTGAAAGCTTTCTCGATTGAATCCTGACCGTTCACTCGTACTTCAAGGCACGCAGGCCGCCCGTCCGTGCCGGCCGGTCTGCAAGGAGTCATCGGGGCGAGAGCCCCCTTTACACTGGTCTCCACCCGGGATCCGTCTGCGAGCCGCCAGAATCCGCGGCGGCGGCGGAGCCAAGCGTGGCCGTCACAAAGACTGCGAGAACCGAGTTCACTCCCCTTCGCGCTGGAGCGGTGCCCTGGCCCTGTAACGCCCCCAGCCCAACTCGCCGATGAAACGGCCGTTCACGGCAACCGGCAGGCCCCGGCTCAGGACTAGCTCGGGCCAGCCTGTGACCACCATCGCCTCGTAGGGTGACTGGTCCACGGCCATGTCGAGGTCGATCGCTCTGAGCGACTGACGTCGCTGTGGGTCCCACACCACAACGTCGGCGTCAGCACCGACCGCCAGCGAGCCCTTGGCCGGCCACAGGCCGAAGGTTCGGGCTGGGGCCTCGGAACACAGGCGCACCCAGTCCGCCGTGGTGATGCGGCCGGACCGCACACCTTGCCAAACAAGAGCAAGGCGTGTCTCGATGCCAGGAAGGCCCCCTGGAATGTCTGTGAAATCGGTCACCCCGCCCGGTCGGCCCGCCACGCCCGCACGGCGATCGGCGCGCCAGAACGGGCAATGGTCGGTCGCGACCGTATGGATGTAACCGCGTGCCAATCCCTCCCACAGTTCCTCGGCGTGCCATGGGTCGCGCAACGGCGGCGTGCAGACGAAATCGATCGCGTCGGGACCCTCCAAGCGGCTCGAGTCGAGGTAGAGGTACTGAGGGCAGGTCTCCGCCGTGACATCCACGCCGCGCTCGCGGCCAGAGCGCACCGCCGCTAGCGCCGGTGCAGACGAGACGTGAACGATGTAGATGGAAGCGCCGGTTACCTCCGCGAACGCAGTCGCGCGCCCGACGGCCTCACCCTCGAGGACAGCCGGCCGAGTGCGAGAATGCTCGATCACACTCTTTCGCCCTGCGGCTAGCGCCTCTCGTCGCAGCTCCTCGATGGCGCCGCCGTTCTCACAGTGCAGCGTGACGAGGGCCCCGTGCCGGCGAGCGGCGCGCATCAGGCGCACGATGGTGGCGTCGTCGACCTGCAGGCGGTCCGGATACGCGAGGTAGAGCTTGAAAGAGGTGATCCCCATCTCGACCCCCGCCGCCACGATCGACTCGGGCACGGCCTCGGTGAATGTGAGATGGAGGCCCCAGTCGATGACCGACGGCTCGGCCCATGAGCGCCATGTCGCCACAGTGGCCATCGGATCGTCACCCCGGGCAACTGTCACGTAGTCGATGATGGTCGTCGTTCCACCGATGGCGGCGGCCCGTGTCCCACTCACGAAATCGTCTGACACGCGTATGGCACCCACGGGCATGTGAAGGTGGGTATGGGCATCAATGCCCCCTGGTATCACGAGCTTCCCGGCCGCCTCGTGCACCTGCTCGCCGGGCAGCGGGTCAAGGTCGGCCTGAACTTCGGCGATCCGTCCGTCGGCTGCCGTGCGCACATCGGCTGACCGCTCGCCGTCGGCGTCTACTACCACTCCACCTCGTATCAGCACGACCGGGATCCTCCTTGCCCTGGAGACCGCCTCGTCCTGGCGGACCGCACGGTCAGACGATGCTCAACATGGCACCGGCGGTCTTGGCTAAATCGGCGATGCTCGCCGCGACAACGTAGTTCCTCGCTTGTCGGCATTGCTGGGCGGCATCGCGAGCGGATTGCAGGAGCTCGGCGCGCTCGGCTGCCGGCAAGCTGTCGTTAGTCGCGCAAGCCGGCAAAAAGGTCGTCCTCGGGTGTGGGTGCACCAGTCCGGTCGAATGCACGCACGAACGTCTCGCGGCTCATCATCTTCGAGAAGAGATCGACCCCGAGCCGGGTGAAGAAACTCCCATCTCCTTGGCTCGCGTGTGCCTGGAGAGCCGCGTACTGCTGTGCCGCGTAGTCGCTGCAGTCGACAGTGGCGGAGATCAGTTCGTCGGCAATGGCGAGATCCCAATCCTCCTCCGCTTCGTCGGGCTCTTCGACGCCCGCACGACGAAGCGCCTCGCGAAACTCCTCCATGGCCGACCGGGGGATGGCGGGGTAATAGAGCTTGTCAGGTATCGGCGTCGCCTCTAGTGCTGCGACTGTTATCCGGTGAGCCTGGATGTGGTCGGGATGGCCGTAGAACCCGTTGGCATCGTAAGTGACTACGACCTGCGGGCGGTAACGCTCTATGAGTGCTGAAAGTCGCTCGGCGGCCACTTCCACCGGGGTCGTCCAGAACGAACCCACGGAGTCGTTCTGTGGCCAGCCCATCATCCCTGAGTCCCGGTACCCGAGCAGTTCGAGGGACGTGACGCCGAGGATCTCGCAGCTTGTTTCGAGCTCGCGTCGGCGGGTGGCAACAACCCACGCCTCGTCGTGACCGGCGTCGCCTGGCTTGGTCGTCTCGTGACCATCGCCAAGTTCGCCGTTTGTGCAGGTGACCACGACGGTCCGAATCCCCTCCGCCGAGTACCGGGCCAGGACGCCCCCCGTGCTCGTCGCCTCGTCGTCGGGATGCGCGTGGACTGCCATTAGCGTCAGTACTACTTTGCTCACCGGGCCCCTCTCTGAATATGTCATTCTTGGCATGGCTCCAGGCACAATTACGAGCTGTGAGCTCAGGAGCAAGTGCGTCGTGCAGATCGCGTCCCGCGAAGAGGTGTAAATCGACCGAGTCGAAGTGCTCTCGACGCGCGTTCAGTCTGTCAGGCCATGATCCCCAATGACACCCCTCTGCGCCAAGCTGGTCGGGAACGGGTTGGTCGATGAGTCCCATGGACTCCTGTGAGAGGTAACGGCGTTCTGCCACCTCCCGCTCATCCTGCTGTTCGACGAGCACCGCGGTCACGAGTCTCATCACCGAGGCGTCGTTGGGGAAGATCCCCACGACGTTGGTGCGTCGCTTGATTTCGGCGTTCACGCGTTCTAGCGGTTGGTCGACCAGATCTTGGTCCAAACGGCGGGCTGCATGGGACTGTTTTCAAACCCTCTCCCCGCTGTCATATTGTACCCTCAGAAAGGGCCATCTACCAGGGAGAATTGGTCCATTACCGATGTCCGATCGCTCAGCTGAAGCGTCGTCGAGGCGGCGACAGCAGGTGGGTGACTGACTACGGCCTGCGCGAGGTACCGCACTGAACGATCTCACCCGTGTGCATCGAACTCGGCACTTTGTCGAAGCGCGTATCGGCTCCTCTCTGTCAAGCGCGGGCCGTTATGCGCTCCTCAGTCGGTGGTCTCTGCCTGACGGAGGAGGTCTGGCGGGAGGGTGACGTCGGCGTCAAGAACCTCGATTCCGACGAGACGGTCATCCTTCCAGTCAAGCGCGATAAATGCCTCAATGCCGGCAGGTGTCTCGGCCTGGATGGTGGTTCGGCCGGGTGTGAGCTTTTCGTCGGTGAGCTCGAGGTAGAAGGCGTTGGCCTGGCGGTTGTAGGTGATCCGCACCGCGCAATTCTGCCCTGCTCGTCGGCAAGGAGTTGTCGATAGACCACGTCGGAGAGTCGGCGCTTTAAACAGCGGAGCGCCTCTTTGCCCGTCTTTCCCTCCAACCGCTTGCGCTCGTAGTAGGCACGCCCGTCGCTCTTGGGGTTGCGGATCTGGGTGACGGCCATCATGTGCAGGGCGTGGTTGATGCGCCGATTCCCCGAACGCGACAACCTGTGGCGCACCTGGTCACCGGATGACACGTCGATGGGGGCGGTGCCGTTGTAGGTGGCAAAGCGGTCCTTGGAGGCAAACCTGTTGATGTCACCGACCTCAGCGAGGATGCGCCCGGCGATCGCCGGCCCGATCCCGAACAGGTCGACCAGGCTGGTTCCGCTCGCTTCGACGAGCTCGGCGATCTGCGAACGGACAGCTTGATCTTGCGGTCCAGAGCGCGGATGTCACTGACGTGGCCGACGGCAAGCTGCCGACGGATCCGACACACGGCGTCTTTGGGCCGGAGGCGAACCAGAACCGCCGCCGCCGAACTCGCGCTCAGCTCACGGCGCACACCTCCAGGGGTGAGCTCGACCAAGAGCCGGTGCAACCGGCACACGGCTTGGGTGCGCAGCGCCACGAGCTCCTCGCGGCGATCACACAGCAATCGCAAGCTGACCGTGGCGTCATCGAGCTGTACGCGCTGGACGCCGGCCCCGTCGAGGGCGGCCAGTCCGATCGAGACCGCGTCATCCCGGTCGGTCTTTCGGCCGTGGCCTTGGGAGAAGACCCGCACCCGGGCGGCGAGCTTGGGCGGCACGTCGAGGACAACCTCGCCGTCGGAGACAAGGCGCTGCGACAACGAGCGCCCGGCGCCGTGGCAACCCTCCACGGCGAAACGACGCTTCGACCAGCGTCGGACGAAGGCCTTCAGCTCCTTGTAGCCCTCCGAGGTGTTCTCGAAGCGACTCGCTTCGATCACGCTTCGGTTCACGGGGTCCATCACCGCCAGGGTGTTGCTCGCCTTGTGCGGGTCGACACTCACGAGCACGTCGTCGTTCATGACTCCTCCTCTGCTTTGTTGGTGTGAATGGCGAGGAGGGCAATGCAACTTGCGGCGGAGCAAACCTCTCTTGAGCCACTTCCTCACCGGGAGGGCACGGTGGGACGCGGGCCGTTCGTGAGCTAGAACGCCCGAAGGCGAGCGGCAGCCGATTCGCGAGCGATCCCACCGAGCCCAACGCCTGAGGATCTCAGACCCTCAGACTCCCGAGGTGGATTAAAACAAGTTGCCGATTCGGTACCCGTGACCCTGACGTCACTGATCAGCCTCCACCCACGCAGATCATCCCGTTGTGTTGCAGGGAATCTCTGCTCGTCTCGCGACCACCCGTCGGTGGCGACTGGGGCGCGTTGAGAACCAACGTGTTGCCCAACAGGACGCGGGTGGCGTGGTCAACCCACGTGGGTTATCGGGCAAGTTTCGCACTGCGATTTCGAAACACCTGGGCCGCCGTCACTAGCCAACACGAGGACAAGCACGGGTGGCGTCCCACCAAGTGGTGGGCATTGAGGCTGGACCTCGCTGAGGTCAACCCACCGATGTGAGCTCGGCGAGCGACCCAGCACCGGGGGCCGACAGGTCCCGGCACAGGCGGCACCAGCGCGAGCACCAGCGCTTCTGGGCCAGCGTGACGCCGCCGTGCTGAGGCTAAACGTCGGGCAACACTTACGGCGCTAGGACGACAAAGGAGGGCCAGTTCATCCCGGTATTCGGACCAGCGATCGTCCGCAAAGGAGCGGGCGGCCCAGATTCGGAAAGCTGGTCCCTGCCGAACTCGACTGTGGTGGGTTTGTTGAAGTTAGAAACCCACACGTCACCGTCGGGGTCGACGGCGACGCCGTAGGGGCCCCATAGGGACCCGGCGGCGCCGACCGCGGTTGAGCTGATCGTGACAGCTGGCGTGGGGGAACCCGACGTCGAAAGCTGGGCCTTGGTGAACTCCACCAGCTCATTGTTACAGGGAGTGCCGTAGCAGTCCGGCAGCCCTCCCCCGGTGACCAACCACATGTCTCCCGAGGGCGTGAAGGCCATGTTGGCGCCACCGATCGAGGAAATCGTCACCGTCGGCATCGGGTCCGGCATGGCCAGCTCGACCCGAGAGAACTCCACCACACAGCCCTGAAGACAAGTTGGAGAAACTTGAATCGTCACCCACAGGTTGCCTCGGGGGTCAAAAGCATCGCCAAGCGGAGTGCCCGGGAAGTTCGTAATAGTGGTGACGGGCGTCGGCGAGCCCGACCTGGCCAATTGCCACTTCGCGTACTCGTAGACTTGACCCGAAGAGTTGCCGACGACCCAGAGATTGCCCCGGCGGTCGAAAGCCATGCCGTAGGGGTTGTCGAGTGCGCCCGTGGCCGACGAGATGGTCACGGCCGGCACAGGGTCGGGTGTGCCCAGCTGGGCCCGAGTGAACTCGACGAGAGTACTGGTATTTACGTTGGCCGCCCACAAGTCGCCTGACGGGTCGAAGACCACGACGAAGGGGCCGGACAAGCCCTGGGTCAAGCTTGCCACCGGTGCCACGTCACCGTTGGAGTCGGGTGGGTACACGTCCACCTCCCCATTAGCTTCGACGCCGGTCGTGCCAGTGCCGTTCCCGGCGATAGTGCCACCCTGGGCGACGACGACGCTCCCAGGTCTGAAGCCGCCTAGGTCAGTGGCAGAGGCCCCTTCGCTTGTTGCGACCAGCATGAGGCCTGCGAAGCCGACCATTGCGCACAGCACCCCGGTCCTCATGCTCTTCTTAAACGCGGGCCGACTCATCGCACGAACTCGAGCACTTGGCGCTCCACTCGAGCTCCGAGCGGTGCCAACGTGGGTCGAGTGGTTGGGTGTCATTTTGCCTCCTCTTTTGGTCTTGTTGTTCTTTGGACTGCGGAAGGTTTGTAGTGCAGAGAAGAAGAACGGCAAGCCTCCACGTGTTGTCCGTGGCTTGGTCGACGATGAAGTGCGGCCCTGGGCTGACAGGTAGCACCCCGAGCCCCGGACCGGGCTAGGGCTCGATGGCGACCGCCCAGGGCCAGTTCAGCCCTGTTGCCGGGCCGGTAATCGTCACAGCCGGAACCGGTGAGCCCGACTTGGTGAGCTGAGCTTCGGTGTACTCGACCACAGAGTTCTCCATGGTGGGGACCCATAGGTCACCCGAAGCGTCGACTGCGACATCGCCCGGGCTGCCATTCTGTGGCGAGGAAATGACGATCTTCGGGGCCGGCGAGCCCGACTTGGACAGTTCCGCCTTAGTGAACTCGACCACCGTATTCGTGTTGTAGTTACCGGCCCACAGGTCACCCGAGCTGTCAAAAGCGGGCTTGCACGGCCCGTCCAGGTCGGCCGAGGTGATCACAACCTTGGGCTCTCCTCCGGACTTGGCCAGTTGCGACTTCGTGAACTCGGCCACAGTGTCAAACGTGCTGCCTTCCCACAGGTCCCCATTGGGATCGAACGCCACGCTGCAGCTGTCAGCGAAAGCGTGCACGGGCTTTGGCGAGCCTGACTTGGCTATTTCGGCCTTGGTGAACTCGACCACCAGTAACCCGTTGATCACCCATAGGTCGCCCAAGGGGTCGAACGCGAGGCCACCTCCTCCGTAGGAGAGAGTCACGGTCGGGACCGGAGAAGCATTGGCGAGATCGGCCCTGCTGTACTCGACGACGTTGCCCGATTCGTTGGCCACCCACAAGTCGCCCGAGGAGTCAAGAGTGATGCTACCGGGGCCATCTATCCCTTTCGTTATCACGGTCTCCGGGCGTTCGTTTCCTGTCGCGCCGGGGCGGTACAAGGTGACTGAACCTCGCCCTGTGCCCCCGGCCCCTTGCGCGCCCGCGCCCGCGTTCGCCACAAAGATCGTCCCGGGTGCCGGGCCGGCGCCCCCGAGCGCTCCCGAGGTGGCTGCGACCGCTGCTGGCGGGGTAGTCAGCCCGGTGCTGGCCAACGCCCCGGCAACCAGAGCGACCCAGGCGACCCTCCTCGGACGCCGTGAGCGTCGCCTGGCCCCGCGGGTGCGTGAGGAGAAAAGAGGCTGTCGCGACCGCCGATCCTGCCGCTGCGAGCGCCCGGGACCACCTATTAGCGCCGCAAGGCCAACAGTTCTCCTGGCAACAGTTCTCTTCATGTTGGCCCCCCTCCAGTCCAGGCTGGTCTGTCATGCCGCCAAGAGGGCAAGGATGACCTAGACAGAGTGCGAAAGCATCCAACCAAGGTTGGAACTTTGCCCCTTGCGCTTGGCCTGTGCCCCATCGCATACTGGCGCTGGTGAAGCCTTGGGGGAGGCTCCCTAGTCAGCTGACGAGTTTCATCGGGCGCCGCGCGACGATCGAGCTAGTCGACCGCCGGCTCGCGAAGCACCGGCTGGTCAGCCTGGTTGGCCCCGGGGGTTGTGGCAAGACCCGCCTTGCCATCGAGGTGGGCCAGCGGACGACAGTTGTCCCGCCGGGCAGCGTTTTCTTCGTGGACCTCTCGGGCCTCTCCGACCCTCGGCTGGTACCCGGCACCGTCCTTAGAGCATTGGGGCTGTGGGAGACGCAAAACGGGGGCCCACTTGAAAGCCTCACGACTCAGTTGTCAGAGCGAGACTTGCTCGTCCTCCTCGACAACTGCGAGCACCTCATCGATGCTTGCGCGGCGTTGGCCGATGCTTTGGGACGGGAGTGCCCAGGGGTGCGGTTGCTGGCCACCTCACGCGAGCAACTTGGAGTCGGCGGTGAGACCGTTGTGGACGTGGGGGGACTGGAGCTACCCGAGCCAGCCGGACATCCAGACGAGCAATGGCTGCGCCGCTCCGAGGCAGGGAGGCTGTTCATCGAGCGAGCCCGTACAGCCCGGGCCGACTTCGTAGTCGACAGCGACGACGCCCTTGTCGTGGCTCGTATTTGCGAGCGCCTCGACGGCATCCCCTTGGCCCTGGAGATGGCGGCCGCTCGGGTGCGCCTGATGAGCGTCCAGGCAATTGCCGAAGGGCTTTCCGACCGGTTCCGCGTGCTAACCACCAGTCGGCGCTCAGGGCCAAGGCGCCACAGGTCGCTCCTGGCCTCGATCGAGTGGAGCTGCGAGCTGCTGGGCCAAGGCGAACGCCGGCTCTTGCACCGCCTGGCCGTTTTCGCCTCAGGTTTCAATACCCAGGCCGCTGAGGCCGTCTGCGCGGGTGTCGAGGTCGAGCGCTACGACGTTTTTCGCCTCCTCGCGTCATTGGTCGAAAAGTCACTGGTGCAAGCTTCGCCCAGGGCCGACCGCTTCTGGCTGCACGAGACCATGTGCGCGTACGCCGCGGCTGCCCTCGACGCCGAGGGCGCTACGGGAGCCGTGCGGGATCGTCACCTCGACTATTTCGCCGCGTTGGCCAAGCGGATGGAACCAAGGGAATGTACGAGCGACTTCCCATTGGCTCGGAAGGAACTAGAGCCCGAGCTCGACAACTTGCGCGCGGCTCTGCGTTGGAGTGTCGAGTCCAAGCAGTTCGACACGGGCGCAGCCCTCCTCTCCTCGTTGGCCACTTTCCTTTATGACGAAGGCCTCCAATCAGAGGCGCTGGCCCAGTGCGGGCCTTTACTGGCCGCGGACATAGAGCCATCCCTGCGGGCTGACCTGTTGTTCCTGGCAGGCCGTTGTTCGCGCCTGAACAACCCTGCAATGTCGCTGTACCTGGCCTCGGAGCTGGTCAGTCTCGGGCGGTCGCTTGGTGACGAGCGCGTACAGGCCGGTGGCTTGGTCAGGTGGGCGACCTCTCAACTCGATGCCGACCCAGAGGCGGCATTGAAAGCTGCGACCGAGGGCACCCGTCTGGCCCGGGAGGGCGGGCAACAACTCATCGAGATACTGGGCCTGCACGCCAAGGGCTGGGCTTTGATCCGCCTCGGTCGTCCAGCGGAGGCTCTGATGGTCGGCGAGGAGGCGGCGGAGGTCTCCGACGGCACCGATTGGCCCACGAGTCAGTACTCCGTCCGGGCTCTGCTGTCGTATGCGTCGATCTGCACCGGGCGCTTCGAACGAGCAGTGGAAGAGGCAGGCCACATGGTGTGCGGCGACTCCAATCCGCATTACGTGGCGTGCGGTGAGGCCTATCGTGCTGAAGCGCTCGCACGCCAGGGCAAGCCGGGAGCCACCGACGCGATCAACCTGGCGATCTCGTTGGAGTCCGCGTTGGGCTACGCGTTCTTCGTCGCTAGCAACGACGCAGGCAGGGGGAGGATCCTGGTCTGGCAGGTCAGCAGGAAGACGGCTACCAGGTCCTGGAGGCAGCGACCGCCAAGTTGGAGTCCTTCGGGCTCTCCGCCATGTGCGTCGAAAACCGCGCTGTTCTCGCCGAGATCGCCGTCCGGCGGGGTGACCTCCTCACGGGGCGGCAGCACCTCGACACATCAAGCTGGCGGTTGCCAAGAGCAATTGAACCAGCAGGAGCCCCGATCTTGGGGGTTGAGGCCCGCCTAGCGCGGGCAGAAGGCCGGTCGACTCGTGCCCATGGCCTAGCTTGTGACGGTCTGGCGGCAGCGTTCGAGGGTGGTCACGTGCTGTGGGTGATCGACTTGTTAGAGCTCGTGGCCATTACTTGTGGGGACCTCGGGAGCCCCACCGAGGCGTCCAGACTCCTGGGGGCGGCCGAGAGCCAAAGGGATCTCATCGGCTACGTGCGATCGGCCCCAACTCGCGATGAACTATCTCCTGTGCAGGTGGACCTGCAAACCGCCCTTGGCGACGACGCTTTCGGGCGCGCCATGTCGGAAGGCAGGGCGCTCAGTCTCGAAGAAGCTGTCGCTTACGCCCAGCGAGGGAGGGGCAGCCATAACCGTGCTCGTTCGGGATGGGAGAGCCTCACGGCGTCAGAGCAGCAGGTGGCGTCCCTTGTCGGCCAGCACTTGACCAACGCGGAGATAGCAGAGCGGCTGTTCATCTCGGTCCCCACTGTGAAGAGCCACCTGAATCGTGTCTTTGCCAAGCTAGATATCAAGAACCGGGGGCAGCTAGCGGCTGCAGCACATCGCATTGAGGCGCCTTAGGTCTGTCAACAGAGCGCTGTGGGGCCCAAGCCCCTATCGGCTCATTCCAGTCTGTCCCTTTACCGCTTGTCTTTCGGTGAGACCGAGCACCGAAGTCCCGTTTCTGAGCGGATCACCCACCCGTTTCCGACTACGTCGTGGCCGCTCTTATCAGACGGCTACGGGTACGCCCGAATCCCCGGTTCGCTAGGTGGCCAACAATGGAGGGCCGCCGATGCCTTCGCGAGCAATATTTCCAATCTGGGTGGTGGCCTACGTGATCCCAGGATTCAGGTACCCGCGCCAGATCGACGGCTATGCGTGCGCACGAGATCGCCGAATCCGTACTCACGACGGCAGTGACCGCGCTACAAGACAGCGGCCCAGATTGCCGAGTTACGGGCCTTCGCGGTGGGGCCGATGCGGCGTATGGTGCGCCGGTGGTGGTGGTATCGACTCAATGCCCGGTGCCTCGTCCGGCCACACCAGCAGCACCGGACACGGCGCGTGGTCGACGACGAAGCGAGTGGCGTGGCCCAAGCTGTGCGGACCAAGACGCGAACGGTCACCGTCGCGGGCCACAACCAAGAGGTCGACGCCCTCGGCGACTGCGCCAACAACTTCGCGCTCAACCCGTCCCCGACGATGAACAAGCTCCGTGCTCTCCCGTCCGAGCCGCGTTGCCGCGGTTCTTAGGATCTCCGAGGCCTCGTCGTCCGCGACGTCCTCGAAATGGCCGGTGGGCCTGTGCGCACGAGAGGCCCGACCGAGCAACCCGGCAGTTGCCGCTTCGGTGATCTCGCTGACATCGGAGGGCGTGACGTGGAGGAGCGCGACCTGCGCGTCGGGGGGAAGAATCTGGGCGGCCTCGTCGAGGCAGCCTTGCCATGTCCCCTCGACCAACCAGACAACAACCCTCACTGGTTGAATCATCCCACCAATCTCAGTGATACCCACAAAGCAACAGTCGACGCCAGCAGCACGGGCGGCACCGTCACAACGCCTAGACGGAGGAACTCCGAGGTGGGTAGCTCCTCTCCGCGCTGTCGCAGCACACGGCGCCAGAGCAGGGTCGCGAGCGAGCCGACGTAGGTGAGGTTGGGGCCCGCGTTAACGCCGATGAGCACCGCGAGCACCACCCCCGGCCCGGCCACCGCTGCTGCTGGGAGAAGGAGCAACACCGCTGGGAGGTTGTTGATGAGGTTGGCGAGCACGGCAGCGACCACAGCGGCGAGGAGGAGCGACCCGAGCGATGTCCCGTTCGGCACTAGGTGGACCACCAGCGGGCCCAGCCCGTGGAGCGAGACGCCCTTCACGACAAGCCCGAGGGCCAGCACGAAAGCGAGGAACGGGACATCGAGAGCAAAGCCGATGTCGCGTACCTGTGCGCGTCGGCGCACCAGGGCCGGCACAGCGAGAATGACGGCGCCACCGAGTGCTGCGAAGGCGGGATTCACATGCAGGAGCGAGGCCACGAAGAACCCGACGAGGGTTAGCGCCACTACCACGGAGGCGAAGACTGGGATCCGAAGCGGCGTCGTAACCTTGACCTCACTGCGCCCGACTAGGTCGGTGGCGAAGGATCGCCGCAGCACAACCCACTCGACGATGATCGCCGCCAACCACGGCAACGCCATGATCACTCCGAAGCGGGCGAAGCTCAGCCCGCTGGCGCGGAACGCCAGGAGGTTGGTGAGGTTCGAGACGGGCAAGAGCAGCGAGGCCGAGTTCGCGAGGTGGGTACACGCATAGGCGTGCGGCTTGGCCCGCAGCCGAAGCCGTGCCACCGTCGTGAGCACGATCGGGGTGAGCAGCAACACCGTCGCGTCGAGGCCGAGCACGGCGGTCACGATGCTTGCGACTACGAACACTAGGGCGAGGAGAGCGATCGGCCTTCCGCGAGAGCCGGTCGCCATCCAGGTCCCGGCGGCCTCGAACAGGCCGTAGCGGTCACACATATCCGCGAGAACGAGGACGGCAGCGAGAAAGCCAATGGTCGGAGCAAGGCTCGTAAGCTCAGCGCCGGCCTGGCTCAGCGGCAGCACGCCGAGCAGTAAGAGCAAGACGGCGGCCGGGACAGCGAACACGGCCTCCGGCCATCCCCTGGGTCGAGCGACAGCGCACGCGAGCGTCGCGACGAGGAGCATGACCGCCAGCGTCTCGGCGATAGGGCTCGACACAGTTGACAGATAGTAAGCCCGAAGAATCTGGTCAGCCTGGGTGAGCGCCTGGAAGCGCACCGAGCACTCCCTCGGGAGCTAGTCAGTCATGGAGCTGACGTACCAAGAAGCCGCACCTATAAGACAGTTTTAGTGCGCTTCGGCCACGGTTTCGCCGAGCCCTCAGCACGCTCAGAGCTGCGCAGGATCGCTACTGTCTGAGACCGTACGGTGATCGCAAGGGCAACGATCGACTACCCGCCAGCTGGCACAGGATGCAAACGCCGTCGCGCCAGAGGGTTTGAATAAGGTTAATTCGGTGTCTGATCGAGCGGACACCGAAAACACCCTCTGAACAGGAAGAACGTTGTGTATCTGACAACGGCGGGCTGCATGGGACTGTTTTCAAACCCTCTCCCCGCCGTCATATTGTACCCTCAGAAAGTGCCATCTACCAGGGAGAATTGATCAGTTATTGATGTCCGATCGCTCAGGTGAAGCGTCGTCGAGGCAGCGACAGCGGGTGTGTGACTGACCACGGCCTGCGCGAGGTACCGGCACCGAACGATCTCACGCGTGTGCTTCGAACTCGGCACTCTTTCGAAGCGCGTATCGCCGAGTATGGGTGCAAGGGCGAGAGGGCTGAGCCCGTCATTCTGCACGCCTGCGACCCGGCGTTCAGGAACACCACGACTATCCCTTCGGAAATACTCCTGTCTGAACCGCGGCGCTGCTCGAGCGCGGCGGGGTTGACCACCGACCTTGACTCTGACGCTGCGCGTCGGGCTGGTCAGATGCCCTTGCGGCTGTTTAGCCAGCTGACCATGGCGGGGTCGCGGTGGTCAAAAAAGAGGGAGGCTCCGGTGTCCATGGTGGTGATCCGGGACATGTCCTCGTCGGTGAGCGCGAAGTCGAACACGTCGAGATTCTGTTCCATGCGTTCACGGCGCACTGACTTCGGGATTGTGACGACGTCGCGTTGGATGAGCCATCGCAGAACGACCTGAGCGACGGTCTTGCCGTGCGCGTTGCCGATCTCGGTCAGCAACGGATCGGTGAACAGGTTGTTCTTCCCTTCGGCGAATCCGCCCCACGATTCCATCTGCACGCCGTGGGTTCGCATGAGTTCCTGGTCGGCCCCGCGCTGAAAGAAAGGGTTGGCTTCGATTTGGTTGACCGCAGGCGTGACGTCGTTGTGCTCGATGAGATCGACGAGCCTGTCAGGGTAGAAGTTCGCGACGCCGATGGCACGGACGAGACCCTCGGCGTGCAGCTGCTCCATGGCTCGCCACGAGCTGTAGTAGTCGCCGAGGGGCTGGTGGATCAGGTACAGGTCCACGTGGTCGAGACCGAGCCGTTCGAGGGACCTCTCGAACGCGGCCCTGGCGTTTGCCTCACCGGGATCCTGAATCCACAACTTGGTGGTGATGAACAACTCGTCGCGGGGTACGCCGCTGCTGCGCACCGCCCGGCCGACTGCTTCCTCGTTCTGGTAGGAGGCCGCGGTGTCGAAGTGGCGGTAGCCCACTTCGAGCGCGGTGGCGACGGCCTGCTCGGTCTCGTTCGGGGGGATCTGGAAGACACCGAAACCGAGGACGGGCATCTCGACGCCGTTGTTGAGCGTGACGGTGGGGATCGGCGTGGTCGGCATGAATGCAAGATACCCGTGCATATCGGTGAAGACTCCCGCGGGCATGTTGGGTCGCTAACGAGCATTAGCATCTTCACCGCGCCAGTTTCCCGTAGGCGATACTGCGACCTGGGGGGTCTATGAACGTTCATGCTCGGCCGGGCCGGCTCCAGGTGGCGCCCAGGCACAAAAGCACCCCCGAGGCGCAGGTGGTCACGCCTGCCACTACGGACTCTGTCCAGCTCTAAGGTCAATGCCGGCGCAGTACGGTCTGCCGGGCCGCCACCTGGCGCTGACCGACCGGAGCAGCGAGCGCGGCGTACTCGACCGGCTCCTCGACGCCGTCCGGGCCGGAGACAGTCGGGTAGTGGTACTGCGTGGCGACCCGGGCGTCGGTAAGACCGCGCTGCTGAACTACCTGGCCATAAACGCCTCAGAGTGCAAGGTGGCGCGCGTCGCCGGAGTGCAGTCGGAGATGGAACTGGCTTTCGCCGGACTACACCTGCTGTGCGCGCCGATGCTGGACCACCTCGACCGCCTAGCCGCGCCGCAGCGGGAGGCGCTGCGAACGGCGTTCGGGCTCAGCGTCGGACCGCCGCCGGACCGGTTCCTGGTGGGGCTGGCCGTACTGAGCCTGCTGGCGGAGGTGGCTGGGGAGCGGCCGCTCGTCTGTGTGATCGACGACGAGCAGTGGCTCGACCGCGCGTCGGGGCAGGCGCTGGGGTTCGCGGCGCGGCGGCTGGATGCCGAGCCCGTAGGCCTGGTCTTCGCCGCCCGGGAGCCGAGCGCGGAGCTGGACGGGCTACCCGAGCTCGAGGTGGGGGGACTTGGCGACAGCGACGCGCGGGCGCTGCTCGAGTCGGCGCTGACCGGTCCCCTGGACGAGCGGGTCCGGGACGTCATCGTCGCGGAGACACGGGGAAACCCTCTGGCGCTGCTGGAGCTGCCGCGTGGGCTGACGCCAGCCGAACTGGCGGGCGGGTTCGGGCTGCCCGGCGCACTGCCCCTGACGGGCCCGATCGAGGACAGCTTCGGGCGCAGGCTGGAGGCCCTGCCAGAACAGACGCGGCTCCTTCTCCTAGTCGCGGCTGCCGATTCGTCCGGCGATCCGTCGCTGGTGTGGCGAGCGGCTGGGAAGTTGGGCATTCCAATTCAGGCGGCGGAGCCGGCCGTGGAAGCGGGGCTCG
>Ga0116127_1000300_pt1 | contig 49044 bp, 45 predicted proteins | sample June2015DPH_16_1_FD_89731 | JGI IMG/M metagenome (GOLD analysis project Ga0116127, IMG submission 89731) | Peatland microbial communities from SPRUCE experiment site at the Marcell Experimental Forest, Minnesota, USA - June2015DPH_16_100 | ecosystem: Environmental > Terrestrial > Soil > Wetlands... | reverse complement strand
ACCGCCGGAGACCTTGTAAGCCCCGGAGTCGAACTTGCCCCCGGCATGGAGGCGGGTCATGACCACCTCCACCGCGGGCAGCCTCTCGGTGGGGTGGGGTTCTACGGGGATGCCCCGGCCGTTGTCTTCCACCGTGACGCTTTGATCCGAATGGATTTTTACCTTGATTTCATTGCAATAGCCGGCCATGGCCTCGTCGATGGAGTTGTCCACCACCTCGTAGACCAGGTGGTGCAGACCCTCCATGCCGGTGTTGCCGATGTACATGGCCGGGCGCTCCCGTACCGGCGCCAGGCCCTTGAGGACCTGGATCTGTTCGGCAGTGTATTCGGAAGTGAGAGTTGATTCACTACCGAGTACAAGGTCAGAGCGGCCGTCAATATTTGTATTCAAATCGTCGGCCAAATCTTTGCTTCTTCTTGACGCCAATTATTTTACCCTTAGGGAACCTGAGACGGACCCTCTGATCAAATCGTTCATAGGTTGGGGGGTTGAGAGGTGACGGAGCTGCTCTTTGACGCCCTTCCGGAACCGGTCCCGCTCGGTGGGCTGGTGTCTCCCCATAGCTAGTTTTATATCAGGAAACGCCTCTTTAATCAATCGGGAATACTGGCTGGACTTCCTTTAATCCGAGGCACTACTGTAATTTCCAGCAGCACCTCGCCATAGCCGCCGCAGTCGACCCCCACATCCAGGCAGCGGACCTGATGCATGAAATGAAACTGGTTAGGGTCCAACCCTTCGCCCAGGCGTTCGTTGATCAGGGCCACCGGCAGCGGAACTTGGGAGATCAGGTAGACGCACAAACGCGGGGGGCACAGTTTGGTGAGAAAATTGCCGTCCACGTCCAGGATGAACCTGTCGCCCACCCGGTAACCGGAGTTGCAGTGGCGCGCCTTAACCACCACGGCGGCGATGGAATAGCGGGCCGCGGCCCGGGCCAACTGCCGGATCTGCCGCAGCCTCGGGTCGCCCTCTTGGATCTGTTCCCTCTCGGCGTCGCGGTAGCCGACCCGGTCCGCGTAACGCCTAAAGATTTTGTTCTCTGCCATTTTGGTCCCCATTGGCGGAGCCTTGGGCGTGCTGGCGCTCTTTGTAGTAGAGAAGTGTTTTAAATCTACCTCTATGTCACGCATTTCCATATGGCGCGCCGGGTGCACGCTGTTGCTGTAGGCTTCAGGGCGGAAACTGATTGGTTTGGTGGGGCAGGCGTCCCCGCCTGCCGCCTCTATGCTATGCTGCTGCTGTAACTTCTCCAGGGGCGTCAGCTCCCCCCGCCGGTATTCCCCAGCAGGAATCGGCACAAAGGGGACCGCCGAATATTTTCGGCCATCCCGGGGGTCTGCCACCAGCACTGCTCCATCCCGTACCCCAAGGTAAACCTCGGCCCGCACCCCCCCGGGATAGGGCATGCCTTGCGCTTGGTAGACCTGGCTCCTAAAATCGAAGCAGCCGGCCGTATCGAGCGTCCGGAATTCCCGATGGAAGGCTTGGCTCCAGGCCCCGAGGTCGATATCCATCACCCCCACGACCCGCAGCCAAGCCTCCTCCTTGCTGAGGCTGAGGCGCCGGTGCGGGCGGCGGTTCCTTTCCTGCAAAAACCAGGCAAGTTCCTGGTTCAGTTCGGCCAGGGAGAACTCCCGACGTTTCCAGCCTGGGTCCCAGAAAAACTTGGTCTCGAAGTTCCGCCACACTTCCCTCCAGCCCGTCTCTACCTTCCCGGTGGCCTGGGGTCGCCATGCCTCGTGGACCAGCAGCCGAACCCCGGCCACCTCATAGCAGAAACGCTTGAAGGCCCTGCTCTTGCTGAGAGGCCCCTGGTCCATATACAGGACTTCGGGTAGGCCCCTGAAGGGGTTGTGGGCCTCGACCTTCGACCAGGCCCACTCCAAGAAATCTATGCCGTCCTGGGCGGTTTCGTCCCTGGCCACGCAGTAGCGCGCCACCCGCAGCCCGGAGAAATCGTCCACCAGCCCCCAGATCCAGACGCCCTCCCGCAACTCGCTGGAGTCCCGGTTCCTGAAATTCTTGGATGAGAGTTTGATTACTAACTCGCCGCCCCGATGGCGGTGGCACTGGAAATACCTGCTTCGGGAGGCGTCGACATGGTGCAGCTCATTGGGGCGGCTCGCCTCGAAACGGTTCTCCCGCCGGTGCACCCGGGGGTGTAGCCCCAACTCCCGGGCTATACGGTTGACGGTGCCCTCGGGGATGGCAGCCGCGAGTTCGCAGCCGTTTTGGGCTGCCAGCGCTTGGGCCTCCGCGGTGGTCAGGGGCTGCACCCCTTTGTTGGGATGGTATTTCCGCAGCATGATTTTCTTGACTGCGTCCTCGTATTCCGGCCGCTTGCGCTGCCCCTTCGTTGTGGGGGGGTTGCGGCCGGTCTCACCGAAGTGCTTTTGGCGCTTCCAGTAGAAGGTCCCTTGGCTTATGCCCAGGAGCGGCAGGCGCTTTTTCAGCACCGCGCCCTTGCAGCCGTGCGCCGCCTCCTCCCACTCTTGCACCACCACGGAGAACATCCGCATGTCAATCTTCGGCATGGAGGGCTCAGGTAGTTGTCAGTTGCCAGTTATCTGTAAAATCAAAGTCCCCGCGTAACGCCTAAAGATTTTGTTCTCCTCCATCAAGATCCCCAACTGCGGAACCTATGGGGCGCAGTGGCGCCCTACAGGCTCATGGGCATGATGATGCTGAAATAGTGGGGATCGCCCTGGTCCACCAGGCGGCAGGGACGGTCCTTGTCGTTGAGCTCCAGGATCGCCATCTCGCTCTCCATGGCGTTGAGGGGTTCCAGGAAATAACGGGCGTTGAAGCCCACCTCCAGGGGTAAGCCAGCCGGGTCGCCGGCCTCCATAAACAGGGGCATTATTTCCTGGCCTTCCCCCACCTCCGGATTGGTGAAGGAGACCTCCACCTGGTCGCTGGAGAGCTTCAGGACCACGCCCTTGAAGCGTTCGCTGGACAAGAGCGAGATGCGCTTGATGGCCTCGTGGAACTCCCGGCGGTTGACGGCGAAGCGGTAAGCGAAGGTTTCCGGGATGATGCGGCGGTATTCCGGGAATTTCTTGTCCAGAAGCAGCCGGATAAAGAGGTAATGGTCATCGGCCCGCAGGGCCAGGCTCTGGGTGCTCAGGCCCAGGGAGACCTTCTCCTCTTCCGCCAGGAACCGGATCACCTCGGCCATGCCTTTCCGGGGGATCAGAATGCCCTTCTCGATGGAGAGGTTCTCGCTGCCGGGCAAAGGGCGCTCAATCAGGGTGAGGCGGTGGCCATCGGTGGAGATGAGGCGTAGCAGGAAGCCGGTCTCCACCTCCAGGCGCTCCCAGAAGATGCTGGAGAGATGATATTGCAGATCGTCGGCGGAGACCGAGAAGATGGTCTTTTCGATCATCTCCTTCACCATGTGGCTCTCCACCTCCACCAGGTTCTGCTCGGCGATCTCCGGCACCGGGGGAAACTGGTCCGCGGGCAGGCCGTTCAGTTGGTACCGTGAGTCGCCGGCCAAAATTTTCATACCCCCTTTATCCGTGGCGCTCAGATCCAGGGTGTCGCCCGGAAGTTCCTTGATGAGGTTGAAGAAGTAATGGGCCTGGATGGTGACCGCCCCGGGCTCCAGAATCTCTGCCGGGTAGAAGCCGCGGAAACTCACCTCCAAATCGGTGGCGGCGATACGTACCCGGTTGTCCTCAGTTTGCATAAGAAAATTGCCCAAAATGGGCATGGTGCCCCGGCGATCCACCACTCCCAGGGTCCGTCCCACTCCCTTCAACAAGGTTTCCCGATTGATCTTCACCTGCATGTCTAGGTTCTCCCGAAATAATAGGAATTTTTAATTGTATTAATAAGGGCCTGGGGTTTTGTCGATAACTGGGTCAAGTTATTTTTTTTATTAGGTTTATTATTAACCGACAATTTAACCGTTACCGCGCTGGCCTGCCAGTTATTGGACCTGCACCCGGGAGCAGGCCGCCGGGAATGTCGAAAAGCGGAACGATTGGATAAATTCTCTCTAAGATCCAGACGAAAACCCAAAAGCGATTGCCTAAATATCCCGTTTTAGGAGCCGCCCAACGGCTCGCCCCTGCCGGTGAGGTTGGCTGGGTTTTCGGTGTGGGCCCCGGCCCATTGACTATCGCCCCCAAAAAGGCAGTTCGCCCCCCCCTCACTTACACACCGCGCCCTGGCTGCCGGAGGACACCATGCGGCTGTAGCGCGCGGCGTAGCCATGTTGGATCTTGGGCGCCGGCTGCTGCCAGCCAGCCCGGCGTCGCTGAAGCTCCGCTTCCTCCAGCAACAGGGTCAGGGTCTTACCCGGGATATCAATCCTGATGCGGTCGCCCTCCTTAACCAGGGCGATGGGCCCGCCGTCCGCGGCCTCCGGTGAGATGTGGCCGATGGCCGCCCCCCGGGTGCCGCCGCTGAAACGGCCGTCGGTCAGCAGGGCCACCTCTTTGTCCAGGCCCATACCGGAGATAGCCGAGGTGGGGGTGAGCATCTCCCGCATGCCGGGGCCGCCCCTGGGGCCCTCGTAGCGAATCACCACGATGTCGCCGGGCTTGATCTGGCCGTCCAGGATGGACCGGGTGGCCTCCTCTTCGGCCTCGAAGACCCGGGCGCGGCCTTCATGCACCAGCATCTGGGGGTCCACCGCCGACTGTTTCACCACTGCGCCGTCGGGGGCCAGGTTGCCACGGAGGATGGCGATGCCCCCCTGGGAATGGTAAGGGTTGGCCAGGGGGCGGATGACCTCCTGGTCCAATACCTGGACGACGGCCAGGTTATCGGCCACACTCCGGCCGGTGGCGGTGAGGGGCGAGCCCTGCACCAGCCCCGCCGACAGGAGAACCTTCATGACCGCAGGGACTCCGCCGGCCCGGTCCAGGTCCTCCAGGTGATGGTGGCCAGCAGGGCTCATGGAGCAGAGGTGCGGGGTGCGGTCGGAGAGGTCGTTGAACAGGTCCAGGGACAGAGCATGGCCGGCCTCCCAAGCGATGGCGGCAACGTGCAGCACGGTGTTGGTGGAGCACCCCAGAGCCATGTCCACCGCGATGGCGTTTTTAAAGGCCTCCAGGGTGGCAATCTCCCGGGGCAGGATCTGGCGGTTCACCAGATCCATGATCTTGAAGCCGGCCTCCTTGGCCAGGCGGAAGCGGGCCGCGTGTACCGCGGGGATGGTGCCGTTGCCCGGCAGGGCCAGCCCCAGCGCTTCGCTGAGGCAATTCATCGAGTTGGCGGTGAACATGCCGGCGCAGGAGCCGCAACCGGGGCAGGCGCACTCCGCCAGGTCCTTCAATTCGTCTTCGCAGATCTTCCCGGCCTTGAGGGCCCCCACCCCCTCAAACACCGTGATCAGGTCCACTTCCTTCCCCTGGTAGCGTCCGGCCAGCATGGGGCCGCCGGAGATCAGGATCGCCGGGATATTGAGACGCAGGGCTGCCATGAGCATGCCGGGGATGATCTTATCGCAGTTGGCCACCAGGACCAGGCCGTCCACCGGGTGGGCGGTGGCCATCACCTCCACGGAATCAGCGATGAGTTCCCGGGAGGGCAGGGAATATTTCATCCCCTGGTGGTGCATGGCCAGGCCGTCGCAGACGCCGATGACCCCAAACTCCAGGGGAGTGCCGCCCGCCAGACGCACCCCCGCCTTCACCGCCTGGGTGATCTGGTTCAGGTGGAGGTGGCCGGGGATGAATTCGTTAAAGGAATTGGCCACCCCGATCAGTGGTTGGTCGATCTCCCGGTCGGTGAGTCCCATGGCCTTGAAGAGGGAGCGGTGGGGATATTTTTCCAGACCCAACTTCATCAGGTTGCTTCGCATGCCTGGCTCCTTAATAGCACTGCCGCCGGGCGTCCCGGGGTCTCAGGGTTTGCAGGTTCTTTACTCCGGCTCAGTGGCCGGGCCCGCTTCCCCGACTGGCGGCTCTTGGGCCGGGGCCTCCTGGGGCCCTTCCTTGGCGCCGCGTTTGGACCCCCGTCTGGGCCCCCGCCTATGCCCCCGCCTGGACTTGCGGGGCTCCGGTTTGGCCTCCGGGGCCTCCGGTTTGATTTCCGCGACCTCGCGTTTGGCCTCCGGGGCCTCCCGTTTGGGTTCCTCGGCCTCCCGTTTGATAAATTCGAGTTGGATCTCCTCCGGGGACAGGCCGACTGAGGAGGTGAGCACGATGCGGAGGTGATATTGCTCTTCCAGGGCCAGAATTTCCCGGCGTTTATGATTGAGGAGGAAATTGCCCACCTCCAGGGGCACCAGGGCACGGACTTCCTGGATGGGATTTTGCGCCACCTGGACGCTGATCTGCCGCAGCAGGCTGAGACCGAGGGTGGGCACCGTCTTGAGGCGGCCGCGTCCCTGGCAGGTGGGGCAGGGGTTATAGGCGCTGGCCTCGGCGCTGGGGCGCAGGCGCTGCCGGGAGAGCTCCAGCAGGCCGAACTTGGACAGGTGGCCCACGGACACCCGGGCCTTGTCCGTTTTCAGGCTCTGCTTCAGGGCCGCCTCCACCTCCTTCTGGTGTTTCTTGTCCCTCATGTCGATGAAATCGATGACCACCAGGCCCCCCAGGTCCCGCAGGCGGAGCTGCCGCGCCACTTCCTGGGCGGCCTCCAGGTTGGATTTCAGGGCCGTCTCTTCCAGCTCTTTCTGACTGGTGCAGCGGCCGGAGTTGACGTCGATGGCCACCAGGGCCTCGGTGGGGTTGATGACGATGCTGCCCCCGGATTTCAAGGGGACCAGGTCGGCGTAGATGCGGTCCAGTTGGTCCTCCAGTTGGTAGCGGCTGAAGATGGGCAGCGGGTCCTTGTAGAGCTTCAGGGCATGGACCTGGCGGGGCGCCGCCATCCGCAGCCAGCCGCGCAGTTGCTGAAAGACTTCCGGGTCGTCTACCAGAATGGCGTTGATATCCGGGGTGAGATAATCCCGGACGGTGCGGGTGATCAGGTCCAGGTCCCGGTAGAGCAGGCAGGGGGCCTTTTGTTCGGCTGCGGTGCGGTTCAGGTTCTCCCACTGCTGCAGGAGAAATTGGAGGTTCTTGGTCAGGTCCTTGGTCTTGGCCTGCTGCCCGGCGGTGCGGATGATGAGACCCATCTCCGGGGGCAGGCCGATTTCCTGGGCCAGCTCCTTGAGGCGCAGGCGCTCATCTTCCTTTTCGATCTTGCGGGAAATACCCAGGTGGGCCTGTTTGGGCAGCAGCACCAGATTGCGCCCCGGCATGGAGATGTAAGTGCTGAGATAGGCCCCCTTGCTGGCGGTCTCTTCCTTGTAGATCTGGACGATGATCTCCTGGCCTTTGCGCAGGACCCGTTGGATCTTGGTCTGGCCTTTGCCCTGGACCTTTTCCTGGTAATAGTCGGGATGCACCTCGGAGAGGGGTAGAAATCCGTGGCGTTCGCCGCCGTAGTTGACGAAGGCCGCCTGGAGACTGGGCTCGACGTTGACCACCACCGCCTTGTAAATGTTGGCCTTGGTCTGCTCCCGGGCCGAGGTTTCCAGGGCAAACTCATCCAACTGCCCTTCGGCCACGATGACTACCCGGAATTCCTCCGGGTCCGCCACATTAATGAACATCTTTCGAGGCTGGGTCATGGGCTCCTCTGGAAACCGCGCCACAGGAATTCCCGGAATCCCGGCTGGCGGTCTTGGGCATGCATGCGATTGACCGCCAGCGGCAGAGAGGCGGGGCTCTTTAAACTTCGGATGGGGCGCAGCTCCCGGCGGCGGAAATAGGTGGTCTTCACCAGAAAATTGATGTCCCCCTGCACCGGCTGGAAATAGAGGAAGCCGTCCTTGACCGCGATGGGCAAGGGCAGGCCCGCCTCTCCCACCTGCCGCCAGCTCTCCACGGGCTGGGGGTAGTGATTGAAATTCCGGTTCAGGTAATGGATGTCTCCCGGGGCCATCTCCCCCAACTGAAAACTTTCCACCATCACATCCCGGGAGAGCTCGGGGTCCCAGGCCAGCATGCCGCCCTTTTGGGGCTTTTGGGGGTTGTTGGCCACCACTTCCATGACCATCCGATACCCCTGTTGCCCCAATTCCAGGGCCAGCCCCAGGCCGGCGAAATCGAGGGAACCGGTCAGATAGTCCAGATCCTCGATATTATAGGAGATTTTGTCCGAGAACCCCTGCAGCCACTTAGCAACCGCCTCCCGGGGGGGATAGATCCCTTCCCGGGGATGGTCCCTCGACAGGGAAAAGAGCTGCCGGTCCAGGGTTTGCTGCATCACCATCTGGCCGTGGTTATGGAGACGCCGGGGACTTTGCCGGTCGTAAAAAAATCTTCCTTCCTTAAGGCTCAATCCATGGTAGCTCTTTTGCACCATGAAAAAGACCTGGGAAGGTCGAAAGCCGAAGAAATTCCATTGATAAAACTCTTTTTCCAGGTGGGCCAGCATTTCCTCGGAAATGACCAGGAGCAGGTGCTGGCGCCGCAGGACCTCCCAGGGGTCTTCCCCCAGCCGGCGGGCCAGGTTTTCGAGATCGAAGGCCAGTTGCAGCATGTGGCGGGTGCCCAAGGATAGGGGTAGCAGCTCCTGGGGCGGGCACTCCAGGCTGGCGGCCACGGCCTCCGGGGTCACCGGTTGGCCGCTTTCCTGGCTGAGGAGATGGGCCAGATGCGGGATGCTTAGCTCCCGGGGGAGATTGAGAAAATACTTAGGGCCCAGCAGCAGGCGGGTACCTTCCCCGGCGGCGGCGTGCTCGAAGAGCACCTCGCCCCGGAGGACCGCAGCCTGGGCCCGGGACAGCCGGGCGGCGCCGGCGCCGTCTTCCAGGATCAGCACCCGGCGGGGCGCCTCCAGGATCTCCAGGCGGGGATAGCGGTTCACGAGACGTTCCTGGGCGGCGATTTCCGAAATAGAGGAGAACTGGCTCAACTTCTCCTGCGCCAGAGCCAGGCAGGTAGAGATATAGTGATCATCGGTGCCGCAATCGGCTGCGGGGGCTAACGCCAGGGGCATAAAAGGCCTGAAATATTGATATGTTAACTATTATATTTATCATGCCTCCCCCCTGATGTCAACCATCTTTGGCCATGCGAGCGGGCTGGCGGGGATGAGAGGGAACCGCGAAATCCGGATCACAGGGCCGGCCGCAGGTAGAAGGGCGACAATTGTTGGGGCGAGGCGGCCAGGCCCGCCTCCAGGCGCCGCCGGGCCAGGCGGGCCACGGTGGCCGCCCGGGGCTGGCGGCTTTCCGGGGCCGCCAGCACCACCCCCTTCGGCAAGCCCGCCAGGGAACTCACCCAGGGACCGGTGAGGACCAGGGGCGCGGTCAGGCGGCGGTAGAGTTCGGCCAGGGGCAGGCGGACGGGTTCGGCCTCAACCAGTGGCTGGTCTGCCGGGCAGCGGTACAGGCCCCAGTAGACCTCGCTCCTCTTGGCGTCCATGACCACCCCGATGGTCTGGGGCTGAAAGGGAACCTGGGCTGCCAGCACCTCCAGGGTGGGCACCGGCACCAGGGGGCAGCCCAGGGACCAGGCCAGGGTCTTGGCCGTGGCGCAGCCGATACGCAAGCCGGTGAAGTTACCAGGCCCCACGCTGACGCCGATGGCCCCCAGGTCGGCGGGGTCCCGTCCGGCGGCCGCAAATAGGGCCGCCAGCCGGGGCAGCAGGCGGGACAAATAGGCGCCGGCGCCCTCCAGGGAAGATTCGCACAGGGGCTCCTCGTCTTCCACCAGGGCCAGGCTGCCGGTGTCGGTGGCGGTATCCAGGGCCAGGATCAGCATGCCGCCTCAGTGGGGCGGGTTCACCAGCCGCACGATATCCTGGTAAAATACCAGGATCATCAGGGCCAGGATCAGCATCAGGCCCACCCCCTGGGCGATTTCCCGCTGCTTGATCTCCACTGGTTTGCGCCGCACCGCCTCCAGGACGCAGAAAAACAGGTGGCCGCCGTCCAGGATGGGGATGGGCAGCAGATTGAGGAGGAAGAGGTTGACACTCAGGGTTGCCATAAATTGCAACAGCGCCGCCGCTCCCACCTTCGCCTGCTGGCCCGCCACCTGGGCGATGAGGATGGGCCCGCCCAGGCCCTTCAGGGGCGCCTCGCCGGCCAAGAGTTTATACAGGCTGATAGTGGTGAGGTAGGCGACCCCCCAGGTGGCGGCGCCGCCTTGAACGAAGGCCCGCCCCGGCCCCACCTTGTCAATGGCAAGGTTCTTTTTGTTAAGGATGCCGATGATCACCGCGGAGGATTTGCCGCCGAAGATATCGGGGATTTCCTGGCTCCGGGGGGTGACTTTCACCGTGATTATCTCCTGGCCCCGCTTCAGGGTCAGCTCCAGAGGGTGCTCCCCCGTCCTGCGGATTATCGGGGGAAGGTCCTCCCAGCGCCCCACCGGCTGGCCAGCCAGCGCCAGCACCTGATCGCCTGGTTGCAGGCCCGCCGCCGCCGCCGCGGAATTATTCTCCACCTCTGTGATTACCGTAGTGAGGTAAGGTATGCCATTGAAGGCAAAGACCAGGAAGAAGAGCAGAAAGGCAAAGATCAGGTTGAAGGCCGGCCCGGCCAGGACGATGAGGATGCGGTGCCAAAGAGGATGGTGCATGAAGGAGTAAGGTTGCAGCTCCGGAGGGACCTGGTCGCCGGGGTTTTCCCCCAGCAGCTTGACATAACCCCCCAGGGGCGCCACCGACAGGCGGTAGTCGGTGTCCCCGATCTTTTTATGTACCAGTTGCGGGGGGAAACCCAGGGAGAAGGCCTCCACCCGAACCCCCAAAAGCTTGGCTATCAGGAAATGCCCGCATTCATGGACGAAGATTAGAATCCCCAGCACGAAAACGGTCGCCAGCACAGTGATTATGATGGTCATGTTTGGCGGTGGTGCTCCTTGAAATATTTTTTGGATCAGTCCTCCCAGGACTCGTTGGCCGGGAGGCTAAGGGGGCCTTCCCCAGAGCTGCTGGGCCGCTCCGCTCTGGCCGGGCCGGGCCCCCTGAGAGCAAGCCCATCTCTTTAGTCGTCAACCTTGGGAGATATCAGGCCCGCGGCAAAATCACTGGCCCAGCGATTGACCGCCAGCACCTGACCCAGGTCGGTGAGACCGCAGGCTTCATGGGCCTCCATGGTCCGTGCCACTACCCGGGGAATCTCCGGGAACCTGAGGCGGCCCTCCAGGAAGGCGGCCACCGCCACTTCGTTGGCGGCATTGAGCACCGCGGGCATAGTGCCGCCGGTGCGGGCCGCGGCATAGCCCAGGGCCAGGCCCGGGAAGCGGGTCTTATCAGGGGTCTCAAAGGTGAGCCGGGCAATCCGGCACAGGTCCAGAGGGGGAGAATTCAGGGGCAGGCGGCGGGGATAATTCAGGGCATAGGCAATAGGCAGGCGCATGTCCGGCACTCCCAACTGGGCGATGACCGACCCGTCCACGAACTCCACCAGGGAATGGACGATGCTCTGCGGGTGGACATAGACCCCAATCTGGTCCACCGGCAGTCCGAATAATACTGAGGCCTCGATCACCTCCAGGGCCTTGTTCATCAGGGTGGCGGAGTCGATGGTGATCTTGGGCCCCATGCTCCAGTTGGGGTGCTTCAGGGCCTGGGCCGCGGTGGCCCGTTCCAGGCGGTCCGCCTCCCAGGAGCGGAACGGTCCCCCGGAAGCGGTGAGCCACAGGCAGCGGATATCGGCGCGGTGTTGCCCCTGGAGGGCCTGGAAGATGGCGCTATGTTCGCTGTCCACCGGAATCAGGGGGACGCCCCGTTCCCGGGCCAGGTTCATCACCAAGGGGCCGGCGGCCACCAGGGTCTCCTTGTTGGCCAGGGCCACCGGCAGACCGGCCCGAATCGCCGCCAGGGTGGGTTCCAGACCCACCACCCCCACCATGGCGGAAACCACCAGCTCCACCGAAGCGGTGGCCACCGCCAGGGCGCCGGCCCGCCCTGCCAGGATTTCCGGGCCCGGGGCCACCAGCTCTCGAAGCCGGGCCGCCGCGGCCTCATCCTGCACTGATACCAGGGCCGGGCGGAAACGCGCCACCTGCTCCGCCAGGAGTTCGACGTTCTTACCGGCGGCCAGCCCTACCACCGCAAATTTATCGGGGTATTCCGCCACCACCGCCAGGGTGCTCCGGCCGATTGATCCGGTGGAGCCCAGGATGGACAATCGCTTCATAGGGTGAGCCAGCCCTCGTCTGTCAACGGGAATCGCCCGCCGCGGTTTGCCACTCGCAGGAATGGCGATTTTCCCTGGCCATTATTGTAACGATAAGGTGTCAGGCTGTAAAGGATATCTGTTTACTGTTTTCTGTCTCTGCTAAAAGGCCTTTGACTTGGACTCTCACAGAAAACAGAAAACAGTAAACAGAAAACCGCCTTTATCAGTCTTCCCAGGGCCAAATTTGCGCCAGGGTCTCCAGGGAGGGTTGCAGGCTGCCTTCCTGGTGAGGCTCCAGGGTGATGAGGGGCCGCTGCCGGCGGTCCGCCAGGAAGCGCAGAACCTGTTGCCAGGGAATGGTCCCGGCGCCCAGGGCCAGGTGGGCATCATGGTCGCCGCGGTTGTCGTGGAGATGCAACTGCCCGATGACCGGGGCCAGGGTATCGAGCCAGCGGGCCAGGTCGCCGCCGCCGAAGGCGAACAGGTGGCCCACGTCCAGGCAAACCTGGAGATTGGGGGCGTCCACCCGGCGAATTATCTTAAGTAGCAGTTCCGGCTCGGTTTCGTAGACATTTTCCAGCATGACTCTCACGTCCCCCTGGGCCGCGGCTCGGGAGGCTAGCTCCTTCCAGGTGGCCGCGGCCCGGGCCAGCCATTTCTGGGGGTTGCCGTCATAGAGTCGGGAATCAAAGCCCAGGTGGCAGACCACCGCCGCCGGCCGGAAGACCGGCAGATAAGAAAAGGCCTGGCGCAGGCGCCGCCGGGAGGCGGCCAGGATGGCGTCATCCAGCGATCCCGGCAGCAGGTCCTGGAAGGGGGCGTGCAGGGTGATTCGCCGCCTTAAGGCCTGAAAGGCCCGGGCCGCCCGGCGAAAGACCCGGGGGGGATAGCGGCTTAAACTGTAGGCATCCAGGCCGATCTCGGGATTGAGGCCCAGTTCCAGGAAACGCTCCAAATAGCCCCGTAGCAGGTAGGGAAAGGGGATGTTGACCTGCACTTGGGAGGCCAGGGCCGCGACGGTGATGGCCATGGGGTTTGGACCTCTCACCCTGTTAAACTAGGGACGGACCTATCTGTCCGCCCTGACTTAGGGGCGCACCCCTAATTAGGATTTGCCTCGACAGGCGGTTGGCTTCAATGGGTGTATTGGCACAGCTCCACCAACAGGCCGAAGGTGGCCTTGGGGTGGATGAAGGCCACCCGGGAGCCGTGGGCGCCTTCCCGGGGAGTTTCGTCGATGAGCCGCACCCCGGCCGCCTTCAGCTCCGCCACCGCAGCCTCGATATCTTCCACCTCCAGGGCCAGATGATGGAAGCCTTCCCCCTTATTCTCCAGGAATTTGGCCACCGGGCTGTCGGCCGCGGTGGGCAGCAGCAGCTCCAGGTTCGACTCCCCCACCTGGAGGAAGCTCACCCTGACCTTCTGGGTCTCCACCACCTCTTCCCCTTTGAGTTTCAGGCCCAGGTTTTCCTGGTAGAGCTTCTTGGGGGGGTCCAGGTCCTTCACCGCGATTCCTAAGTGGGCGATGCGCTTGATCTTCATGGGTCTTGTCTAGCCTCCTTGGCTTGGTGGGATGCGAAAGTTTTTTAAGGCTTGGGGGTTGATCAGCACGGGCGCCGTACCCTGGTGCTGCCCCAACCCTTCCTGTAGGGCGGACCAAGATGACCGCCCTTACGCAGGCGGTTCCCCCGTCCGGGTAAATCATGCGGGCAATCGGCAAAACTCCACTTGCCCTTAAAGAGCAGAATTATATATGATGGCAGAACGAAGGGAAAGCCCGGGGGACTGGTTCGCTAATTTTATTTTTAACCTTTTTCCGTCTGAGGTCAAAGATTTAGCTACAAGGAAGGCCGGGGCCCGGATCCGGCAGCCCGGGTTACGCCTCTGCCATTTTCCGGTTGGCCGGGTTTTTAAACAAGATTTTCTGAAGGTGCGGCCCGGGATACCCCCCAGCCGCCAGCGGCAGGGAGCCTTTGATGAGCCAGGATGATACCTTTCAGCGCCTGTCTGAGCTTCTCACCAGCTATCGCCAGGAAATGGTGGAGATGCAGCGGGAACTGGTGCGCCGCAATGCGGTGGGACCGGAGAATGGCGGCCCCGGCGAAGGAGGTAAAGCCGCCTTCCTGAAAGAACTGCTGGAAAGCTGGGGCCTTAAGGTGGACTCCTACCCGGCCCCGGATGCCCGGCTGGCCGAGGGCCAGCGCCCTAACCTGGTGGCTTGGCTGCCGGGGCGGCGGCCCGAGAAGGTCTGGGTCCTCAGCCACCTGGACGTGGTGCCGCCGGGGGAGGTTTCCCTCTGGCAATCCGACCCCTTTACCTTGAAGGTGGAGGGAGACCGCCTCTATGGCCGGGGTACCGAGGATAATCACCAAGGCATCGTCACCTCTCTGATGGCGGCCAAGGCCTTCCTGGACTTGGGGCTGACGCCGGAGCGCACCGTGGCCCTGGCCCTGGTGGCCGACGAAGAGACCGGCAGCCACCTGGGCCTGGAGTTTTTATTGCGGCAGGCGCGCCATCTCTTCTCCCGGGAGGACCTGATCATCGTGCCCGACGCCGGCAATGTGGACGGCACCCTCATCGAAGTAGCGGAGAAATCCATCCTGTGGCTGAAGCTGACCCTGCTGGGCCAGCAGGCCCATGCCTCCCGCCCCCAGTTAGGGCGCAACACCCTGCGGGCCTGTGCCCACCTGATCGTGGCCCTGGAAGGGTTGCCGCGGGAATTTCCCATGGAAAACCAGCTGTTCCGGCCGCCGGAGAGCACCTTCGAGCCCACCCGCAAGGAGGCCAATGTCGACAATATCAACACCATCCCGGGACGGGACGTCTTTTACCTGGACTGCCGGGTGCTGCCGGAGATCGACCTGGCCCGGGTTATGGGCCGGGTCCGAGCCATCGGCGCCGAGGTGGTGGAAAAGTTCGGGGTGACCCTGGAAGTGGAGCCGGTGCAGGAGCTGCCCAGCGCCCCCCCCACCTCGGCGGAGGCGCCGGTGGTCCTGGCCTTACAGCGGGCTATCCGGGAAGTCTACGGCCGCCAGGCTACCCCCCAAGGTATCGGCGGCGGCACGGTGGCCGCTTTTTTCCGCCAGCAGGGGCTGCCGGCCGCGGTCTGGATGACGGTGAGCGACACCGCCCACCAGCCCAACGAATTCTGCCTGCTGAGCAACCTCTTGGGGGACGCCCGGGTGCTGGCCCACGTATTTCTGTCGGCGCGCTAGTGTTGTGCTTTGTAAATAGTATGGCATTAAATCAAGAAAACCTAAGTTCCAAGGGTATTAAAGTCCCCCTTTGGAAAAGGGGGATTTAGGGGGATTTCAGGAGGTTATTTTAAATCCCCCCTGCCCCCCTTTTTCAAAGGGGGGTTAAAAAACCGTGGTTTGAAATGTCATAGCAATTATGAAGCATCACCCTAGCGGCAGGCTCGCCTTTACAAAAAAAGCGTCCCGCCGGGGCGGCGCCGGCTATAAGAAAGGTGCGGCGCTAATCTTTCGAAACAGGAGCGCGTATTGATGAGGAGAGCGGCGGCCGCCCGTCCCGGACCAGCCGGGGACGCCGGTCCGGGGGCGCGGTTTTTCGGGATCTTGCTGGCCCTGGCCGTCTGCCTGGCGGCGAGCGCCTGCGGCGAACTGCGGCCGGCGCCCCGGAACTTCGAAGCCCAGGCCTATCGAGCCATCGACTATCAGGAGCTGCTAAACCCCGCCCGGGCCGGCCTGAAGGCCGGCGACTTGGTCCGGGTCCGGGCCTTCTTTTGGCAATATCTCACCTATGATCCGGCCATGGTGAGGAATTACCTGACCCTGCCCCGCTACCCGGTGAGTTGGTATCGGCTAAGATGGTTTGCCATCTACGCCTCGGAAAAAATGGAGAGCTACTACGACCTGGCGGCCCTGAGCCCGGAGCAGGAGAAGCAGTATAAGATCAAGCGCCTGGACCCCATCCTGATCTACGGTGAGCTCTCCCCCCTAAAGCCCGGGTTATTTCTCCGGGTCCACCACATCGAGAAGATCAAAGAAGATTGAGGGGCCGGGTGCGACCCCGCGGGTCGCGCCTACGCCTTCAGATACCCCCCAGGTAGGCCTCCATGACCTGGGGGTGATGGCGCAGTTCGCTGGCCGGGCCGGATAGAATGATCTCCCCGGTCTCCAGGATATAGGCCCGGTGGGCCACCTCCAGGGCCAGATTGGCGTTTTGCTCCACCAGCAGGATGGCGGTCCCCTGGCGGTTGATCCGCAGGATCACCCGGAAGATCTCCCGCACCAGCAAGGGGGCCAGGCCCATGGAGGGCTCATCCAACAGCAAGAGCCTGGCCCTGCTCATCAAGGCCCTTCCCACCGCCAGCATCTGCTGTTCTCCGCCGGACAGGGTGTTGCCCCACTGGTGGCGCCGCTCCCCCAAGCGGGGGAAGAGGCGGAAGACCTCCTGCAGGTCCCCCTGGATTTGGCCGTCCCGGCGCAAGTAAGCCGCCAGGCGCAGATTTTCCAGAACCGTCAGGTTGCCGAAGATGCCCCGCCCTTCCGGGACATGAGCCACCCCTTGCTTAACCCGAAGGTGCGCCGGAAGGCGGAGCAGATCCTCTTCCAGGAAGGAAACCCGTCCCCGGGCCACCGGCAAGAGCCCCGAAATCGCCTGCAAGATGGTGGATTTACCGGCGCCGTTGGCTCCGATCAGGGTGACGATCTCGCCGGCCCCCACGGAAAAAGAGACCCCCCGCACCGCGTTGATGCGGTCATATGAGACCCACAGGTCTTCAACCGCGAGGATGGGAGGCATGGTCATTGTTGAAGGTTACCTTGATCTTGGCAAAGGGCTGAATACTTGATTTCTTAAATATGGTAACGTTTCTTGTTGACCCCCCCTCACCCCAGCCCTCTCCCCCCGCCGGGGGGAGAGGGAGCATTCCAACCGTTGGCTCTTTATCCCCTCTCCCCCAATGGGGGAGAGGGTTAGGGTGAGGGGGAATTAATCATTTGCTCGCTAATAATAAATACGTTACCAGATTTATGAAATCGGGTACTAAGGCTATGGCGGCCTACCCAGGCGCGAATCATTGGATCCGCCTTGTTCTTTTGCCTTAAATCACAGGCTGGAAGCCTGTGCCACTTAAGGAAATGGTGGGCAGAGCCCACCCTACGCTAACTCCTAACCACCTAGACAATCGCCTCCTCTTCGGTAAGGGAGCTGTCCCGCCCCAGGTAGGCCTCCAGAACCGCGGGGTGATGCTGGATCTCCTGGGGCGGGCCGGCGGCGATGGTGCAGCCGAAATCCAGGACCGTCACCCGCTGGCAGAGGTTCAGGACCACCCGCATCTGGTGCTCGATCAGGATGATGGTCAAGCGGAACTCGTCTTTCAACTCGCGGATGATGCGGATCAGTTCCTCGGCCTCGGCATGGTTCATGCCCGCGGCGGGCTCATCCAGAAGCAGCAGCCGGGGGCTGCTGATCAGGGCCCGGGCCATCTCGCAGCGGCGCTGCTCCCCATAGGGCAGGTGCCGGGCCGGGGTTTCGGCGTAGCGGCTCAGCTGAAAGCGTTCCAGCAACTCCCAGGCCCGCCGGCTCAGGCGCCGCTCTTCGTCCCTAAAGGCGCGGCTGCGGCCCAGGGCCCCGATAAGGCCGTAGCGGTGCTGGGCAAAGGCCCCCAGGCGGACGTTGTCCAGAACGCTCAACCCCTTGAAAAGGCGGATGTTCTGGAAGGTCCGGGAAATGCCGGCGGCGGTGATGCGGGGGGAGGCCCAGGCGCTGATGTCCTGCCCCTGAAAGCGAATTCGCCCCGCCTCGATGCGAAAGACCCCGGTGATCAGATTAAAGATAGTGGTCTTGCCGGCGCCGTTGGGGCCGATGAGGCCCACCAGCTCCCCAGCCTGCACCGTTAGGGAAAAATCGCCGATGGCCTCCAGGCCGCCGAAGTGGTGGGACAAAGCGATGACTTCTAATAATGGTGTCATGGGTTTCATTTCAGCGGTGGCACCGGCGCCGCTCACCGCTTTATCTCGTGCCCAGGTTGAGATGGGGCGATAACTTCGTTCCCAAGTACAACTGGGGAACGAGGACAAAAAATGTAGAACCGCCGCCCCCGGCGGTTCTTTTCAAAGGATTTGGTGGGCAGTGCCCACCCTGCATCTTACTCACTGCTTATCGTCCACCACGCTCTCGCCCTCTCCGGCAAATAATGCTGCCGGCCTGAGCCAGCGGGCCTCTTTGAAGCCCATGAGGCCCTGGGGTCTAAAGATCATTAACAGCACCAGGAGCAGCGGCCCCACCACCCAGCGCCAGATCCCCAGGAAGCGCAGCAGTTCCATGAGCACCGTAAAGATGGCCGCGCCCAGAAGCGAGCCGGTGAGGCTGCCCACCCCGCCCAGGTAGACCATCACCAGCATGTCGGTGGACTTGAGAATGGAGAAGCTCCGGGGGTTGATGAACTGCAGCAGGTGGGCGTATAGGCCCCCGGCCAGCCCGGTGAAAAACGCCGAAATCAGGAAGGCGTAAAGTTTCAGGCGACGGGTGTCCACCGAGGTGAGGTTGGCAGCCATCTCGTCCTCGCGGATGGCCATGATGCCCCGGCCGAAATTGGAGTGCACCAGGTTGCGCAGCGCCGTCAGGGTGATCAGGACCCAGGCCGCCACCCAGAAGAGGTTGGTGAGGCGGGGCATGCCCAGGTAGCCCCGGGGGCCGCCCAGGGCGTCGATGTTCTCCAGTACACTCTTGACGATCATGTTGAAGGCCAGGGTGACGATGGCCAGGTAATCCCCCCGGGTGCGAAAGGAGGGATAGGCCACGATAAGGCCGGCCGCGGCCGCGGCCAGGCCCCCGGTCAGCAACACCCCCGGGAAGAGCCAGGGCGACCAGGAGCGGGGCAGCACCGCCACCGTGAGGATGGAGGCTACGTAAGCGCCAATGCCCATGAAGCCGGCATGGCCTACGGAAAACTCCCCCATGTAACCGTTAACCAGATTGAGGCTCAGAGTGAGGATCATATTGATCCCCACGTACATCATAATCTGCACCACGTAAGGGTTGAGCAGCCCGCTGTCCGGCAAGACCCAGGCCACCGCCAGCAACAGGGCCACGCCAAGCCAGATGAGGAGTTTTTTTTTCGTATCAGAAGTTGTCATTAGCCAAAAATTCGTCACCCTTTCCCTAAAATGCATGGCACATCGTGCCCTTATAGGCCCTCACTCCAGCCCTCTCCCCCCAGTGGGGGGAGAGGGAGAATCTTTTGTCCGGGAAGTCGGGGCCGAAGGTCCCGCCTTCCCGGCCCCTTAAGGGGGTTGGGAGGGGGGCTTGGGGGGAAGGCAGGGGCTTTTTGTAAGTGCCCCTGGCCCTCCCCCCATAACTCCCTCACACCCTTTCAAACACCGGGCGGCCCAGGAGGCCGGTGGGTTTGAAGACCAGGAGCAACAGCAGCAGCGAGAAGGCCACAAAGTCCCGGTAGGTGGAAGACGGCAGCAGCAACGGGGTGAAGACTTCCACTGTGCCCAGGATAAAGCCTCCCAGCATGGCGCCCCGGATATTGCCGATGCCGCCCACCACCGCGGCGATGAAGGCCCACCAGCCAATACGGATGCCCATGTAGGGGTCTAGCACCGGGTAGGCCAGACCGTACATCAGGCCGCCGGCCGCGGCGATGGCCGAGCCGATGGCGAAGGTGACGGAGATGACCCGGTCAACCGACACCCCCATGAGGGGCACGATGGGGCGGTGGTAGGAGATGGCTCGCATGGCCATGCCCAGCAGGGTGCGGCGCACCAAGAGGTCCAGGAGGATCATCAGGGCCCCGGCCAGCAGGATGATGAGCACTTGCAGCGGAGTAACGGTGAGGCCGGCCACCTCCCAGGGGGCCATGGTAATCAAAGAGGGGAAGTGCCGGGGCTCCGGACCCAACAGGCCCAGGGTGAAATTTTCCAGGAACAGGCCCACCCCCAGGGCGGTGATCACCGCGGAGACCCGGGGCGCCCGGCGCAACGGCCGGTAGGCCAGGCGTTCGATGGTCATCCCTAAGAGCGCGGTGAGGATCATGCTGAAGGCCAGGGCCCCGGTGAACACCAGAAAGGAGGGCAGGCCCAGGGGCAGGCCCAGCAGCAGGAGGGCTCCGGCCAGGCTGAGATAGCTGCCCACCATGAAGATATCGCCGTGGGCGAAGTTGATCATGCTAAGAATGCCGTAGACCATGGTATAGCCCAGGGCGATGAGGGCGTAAACGCTCCCCAGTTGCAAGGCGTTCAGGACATTTTGCGCCAGAATTGGGAACATGGGTTTTTAATCACCGTGCCCGAGTTTTTTGTCAAGGAGAGAGGTTTAAAGAGGCATAATTTCATGGAAAAGGCAGGTTTCCACAAATCCCTGGTGGTTACCGAAAACTGCAAACCGAAAATTGCCTTTTATGGCTGTACGGTGGAATAATAATTGAACCCACAATCCTTCACGTGGAGGATCACCGCGCTCTTGATGGGGTCGCCGGTGCCATGGAATTTCATGGTGCCGGTCACCCCTTCGTATTGCTGCACCCCGGCCAGGGCGTCCCGCACCTTCTGGCGATCCAGGACCCCCGCCTGGGTGATGGCGGTCAACAGCAGGCCCCCGGCGTCGTAGGTGAGGGCGGCCACGTCATCGGGTTTTTTGCCATATTTGACTTCATAGGCCCGGATGAATTTCTGGGCGGTTTCCGTAGTAATATCCGGGGCATAATGGGTGCTGAAGTAGGAGTCGTCCAGTTCCGGTCCGCACAGAGTCAAGATTTCCTGGCTGCCCCAGGAGTCGGAGCCGATGAAGGGGCAGACGATCCCCAGGCGCCGGGCCTGCTGCACCTGCAGGGGGACTTCATTGTAGTAGTTGGGCAGGAACAGGACCCCGGGATTGGCGGCCTTGATGAGGGTGAGCTGGGAGGAGAAATCCTTGTCGTCCTTGGTGTAGGATTCAAAGGCCACCACCTTACCGCCCGCGGCCTCAAAGGCTTTCTTGAAGTATTCGGCAATGCCCTTATTATATTCCGAAGCCACATCGTAGAGCACTGCGGCGGTTTGGACCTTGAGGGTCTCCCGGGCGAACTTGGCCATCACCTGGCCCTGAAAATCGTCAATGAAGCAGGCCCGGAAGATGAACTTCTTGCCTTCGGTGGTCTTGGGGTTGGTGGACCAGGGGCTCACCATGATCACCCCCGCGTTTTCGCAGATGCTGGCCGCGGGGATGGCGTTGCCCGAGGTGTTGGGTCCGATGATGGCCTGGACATTGTCCTGGCTGATGAGCTTCTGGGCCGCGGCCGCGGCCGACTCGGCCTTGTCTTCGTTATCTTCCACGAACAGCCGGATGAGGTATTTCTTGTCCCCCAGCTTCAGGCCGCCCTCCTGGTTGACCTGGGCGGCCAGGAGTTCCGCCGCCTTTTTGCAGGAATCGCCCACCGTGGGTTTGCTGCCGGTGAGTTCAGCATTGACCCCCAGGCGGATTTCATTTTCCGGGGCAGGCCCGCAGCCGGCCCAGCAAAGCACCAGGGTTAGGATAATTAACGGCCATGGATACCGGCTCATGAGGCCCTCCTGTTCGTGGGGGTGGCGGTCTTCCCGGGCTCCAGTACCCCGGATCAAAGAAAAATCGAGACCTCTGAAAAAAACCTAAAATTTATCCCCAACTTCCGTGAAACCGGTGATGTTGGGGAGAGCAGGGGTCCTCGCCTGCCACCTCTAGCCGAGGGCGGCTGTTCTACAATTTTTTTGCAGAGGTCTCAAATCTACCAAAGGGAGCCTCATGGCGTCAACAGTAATCCGCGGCCGGCCGACGCTGACGGCCAGTAGCTTGATTTATTTACGATAATCAGGCAAAATTTTAGCTAACCTCAGAGAGGGTGCGGGGCGAGAGGAGGGCGCAGTGGCGGACACGGGCAAAGAGGAAGCCGGGCAAAAAAAGAAGATCCTGCGGGACGTCTATCTCTTCTCCGGGGTGCCGGAGGCGGACCTGGAGGCCCTGGCGCACCTGGCGGTGAGCAAGGCCTTTGCCCGTCAGGCCACTATCTTCTGGGAGGGCCGGGAGGCCCAGGGTTTCTACCTCCTCAGCCGCGGCTATATCAAACTGATGAAAAGCTCTCCGGAGGGCAAGGAATATATCATCAGGCTGGTGGGCCCCGGAGAGACCTTTGCCGAGGCCGCGGTCTTCAGCGACGCCTCCTACCCGGCCACCGCCATGGCCCTGGAGGATTGTCAAACCCTGTTCTTCCCTAAAGCCCCATTCTTGCGGCACCTGGCGGCCTCACCCACCCTGGCCCGCAATATGTTGGCCACCTTGAGCCGCTTGATGCTCCACTTGACCCGGCAATTGGAAGATCTTTCCTTAAAAGAAGTATCGGCCCGCCTGGCCCGCTACCTTTTAGAGCGCTGCCAGGAGAGGCACGGTCGGATTGAGAAAGGACTGGCCTTCGAATTACCCACCACCAAGACCCATCTGGCTGCTTATCTTGGAACGATTGGTGAAACCTTGTCCAGAACTCTGTCCCGATTGAAAAGTCAAGGGGTGATAGAAGTGGAGAAGGGCAGGATAACCATTACCGACCCCGCCGTTTTGAAAAAGATAGCCAGTGGAAAAAAAAGGTGAGTTATAAACGCTGGTTCGGTATGGTTTGAAATAGTCAAAATAGAATGGCAGGACGCAAAAAAAGTTACTCCGTATAAAAAAATTGCTTGACAATGGAAATCACAGTTAACTATATAGGTATTGTGCTGTTTGTTGCACCATTAATCCATCAGCGGGTACCTGGAAAACTAAAAAAAGAGAGGAAGATTGTTCATGGCTAGCGAAGTATTGAAATTAACCGCGCAGATTGTCATTTCCCATGCCTCGATGAGTGAATTGACGCCTAAAGAATTAGTGGAGGAGATCAAGGACCTTTATACGCTGTTATCCTCCCTGGAAAGCGAAATTGCGGTGGAGGCGGTGGCCGGCGCACCCGAAAAGGGCAAGGAAGGGAAGGTGGTAGTCAAGAAACCCACCATTCCACTGGATGAGGTAGTCAAAGAAAAGTATGTGGTCTGTCTGGAATGCGGCAAGAAGATGCGCACCCTGAAGGCCCACCTGCGCAAGGCCCATAAATTAATGCCGGCGGAATACTTCCGCAGGTTTGGCCTGGATGCCAAAAAATTCCCCCTGGTCTGCAAGGAATACTCGGAGCAGCGGCGGAAACTGGCCAAGGAAAAGGGCTTGGGCGAACGGGGCTTTCGCCGCAAGGCGACCTCCTGAGCCGGGAGCAGGGAAGCACACGATAGCAATCAGACCCGAGGGGCCTCGTCTGCCCGGTGCTGCCTGGCCTCCGGGGTTGGATCAAGGGGCCGGTGTGGCCCCTTGCTTTTTTCCCGGGGCGAGATGGGGCCCTTGGCCGTCCAGGGACTCCTCGAGGCCGCCTGCGGATGTTTAAGCAGATTAAGGATACCTAAGACTTAATAAGACCCCCGGAAGACCTTTCAAGACCGCCAGGGCCTTGACATCCGCCCAGACGGCCATATTTTTAGCTTGCCGGTCACATCTTCAGTGCTCGCATGAACCAGTGGCACAGGCTTCCAGCCTGTGATGTCCCCGGAACATCTACCTCGCAGACAGGAGGTTTTCCATGGAAGTGCATACTATTCTCTGGCCCACCGATCTTTCCAAAAATTCGATCAAAGCCTCAAAGCACGTGGAATCGCTGGCGGAAAAGTATCAAGCCAAGGTCGTCCTCCTCTACGTGGGGGTAGATTTAATGGCCCATTTTCCCGCATATGGCAGCTATCCCAGCCCGGAGCACTTGAAGCATTTTCAGGAATGGGAATTGAAACACGCAAAACAACAACTGGAGGAAGTCTGCGAAAAGGAGTTGAAGGCCTGCCCCAAGATCGAATTACGCCTGGTGCAGGGCGAGGCGGCCACCGAGATCCTCAAGGCCGTCAAGAAAGAGAAGGCGGACCTGGTGGTGCTCACCAGCCATGGCCGTGGCCATGATGATCTGGACCAGAAGAGCAGCGATTTCGGCAGCGTGGCCAAAAAAGTGCTGGCCAACTCCCCGGTGCCGGTCCACCTGGTAAATCCCTTCAAGTCCTAGAAAAGAACGGCGGCGCCAGCAAAAACGCCGGCCTGCAAACCGGGCCGGCGTTTTTTGGCGAGGGATCAATCGGGTTTTAGATTTCGGTCAGGGTAATTGCGCCGGAAGGGCAGACCTCGACGCAGCTCTCGCAGCCCAGGCATTCCTCTTCATTGATGGGGACTGCCTTGCCTTCCTGCAGCTCGAAGACGCCCGTCGGACAAACATTGACACACTCTTCGTCCCCGGTGCATTTTTCGTTATCGACTTCCACCTGCCAGGCCATTAAACTTACCTCCCTTTAGGATTTTTTCCGGATATCAAACGTCGATCCGAAAGGCGACGTTTTTGGTAAGGTGCCAAACACCTCACTTGCGAAATTATGCGATTCCTCAGCCAACGCGCTTACTTAAGTATATGATTTCTTAAATACGGTAATGTTTTTTGTCGGCCCCTCTCACCCCAGCCCTCTCCCCCCGCCGGGGGGAGAGGGAGTATTACAGGGGTTCGTTCTTTATCCCCTCTCCCCCAATGGGGGAGAGGGTTAGGGTGAGGGGGAATTAATCACTTGCTCCCTGCCGTTAATAAATACGTTATCGGATTTATGAAATCGGGTACTAAGTAAGCCCCTCCCGGCTACGCCCGCACCTCCTCCTTGATGGAGACCGCCACCTTGTAGAGGATGGTGAGAATTAAGAAGCCCAGGGCCCAGACCCCCAGGGCGATGAGGGCCTCGGGCACGGTGGGCCAGTATTCGGTGATCTTCTCCAGGGGATTGGGGACGAAGCCGCCGGTCATCAATCCCAGTCCTTTGTCGATCCAGGTGGTGATGATCACCATGCCGCACAGGGCCGCCAGGGTGGTTTCATCCCGGCGAAATTTCGGATTGACCAGGAGCAGGGCGGCGATCGTCATGCCGATGATGGAGAACCACATGAAGGGCACCAGCCGGCCGAAACCGTCCACCCCCCAAAACAGGTACTGGAAGTGCATTAGGTGGTCCGGGATCTGGCTGTAAAACACCGTAAAGACTTCGCAGAAAAAGAAGAAGACGTTGATCAAGGTGGCGTAGGTGACGATTTTCGCCAGGCTTTGGATCTGGTCCCGCCCCGGGTCAAACCTGGTGTATTTCCGCACCAGCAGGCATAAAAGCACCAGCAGGGACGGACCTGCGGCAAAGGCCGAGGACAGGAAGCGGGGGGCCATGATGGCGGTGAGCCAGTAACCCCGGCCGGGCAGGCCGGCATAAAGAAAGGCGGTTACCGTGTGGATGCTGATCGCCCAGGGAATGGAGACGTAGATGAGGAACTTGACCCACCCGGGAGGCGGCACGTCATGGCGTTCGCATTCCAGCACGTTCCAGCCGATCAGGATATTGAGCAGGAGATAGACGTTCAAGACGATGATATCCCAAAACATGACCGAGTTGGGAGTGGGGTACTTGAAGACGTTGAGCACCCGGTCCGGCCGCCCCATGTCCACCATCACGAAGGTGACACACATGATTACCGCGGACACCGCCAGGAATTCCCCCAGGATGGTGACCCGGCCGAAGGCCTTGTAGTTGTGCAGGTAGTAAGGGAGAACCACCATGACCGCGGAGGCCGCCACTCCGACCAGATAGGTAAATTGGGCGATGTAAAAGCCCCAGGAGACGTCCCGGCCCATGCCGGTGATGCCCAGGCCGGTGGTGAGCTGTTTCAGATAGAAGAAGAATCCCAAGGCGAAGAGGCCCGCCAAAATGGCCAGTAATCCATAATATCTCTTGGTTCCGGTAAAGGCATTTTCCAGCATGGCTACCTCACACGATATAGTAAACCTGAGGGTTGGTGCCGAGGAAGGGCTTGCGCCGGATAGTAAAAGTGGACCCCAAAAGCTCCCTCACCTTGGACTTGGGATCACTGAGATCGCCGAAGGCCAGGGCCCCCTGGGAAGCTACCACGCAGGCGGGCATCAGCCCCTTGGCCAGCCGCTCGTTGCAGAAGGTGCACTTTTCCACCACCCCGATTTCCCGGGTGGGGTAGTCGGGAAACTCTTTCTTGATGTAAGGCCGCGGGTCTTTCCAGTTAAAGCTCCGGGCTGAGAAGGGGCAGGCGGCCATGCAAAAGCGGCAGCCGATGCAGCGGTGCATATCCATCATCACGATGCCGTCCTCCCGGCGGAAGGTGGCCTTGGTGGGGCAGACCCGCACGCAGGGGGGATTGTCGCAATGGTTGCAAAGCAACAGGAACTTAAGGTCCTTGACCTTCTCGTCCATATACTCCTGTTCGTCCCCGGGAAAGGCGTTGTCATAAGGCGCGGTCCAGATCCACTTGATCTCCCAGCGGACCTTCTCCGCGTCGCTGATTTTCATGGCGGGATCGATGGGATTACCGAAATCGGGCACGTTGTGGACCTGGTGGCAGGCCGCGCTGCATTTCTGGGCAGTTTGCTCGTCCAGCTGGCGCATGTCCACCACCATGGCCCATCTCTTGGCGGTCAGGGCTTCCGGCTTCGCCTCCAGGGCGGCTGCCACCTGACCGGGCCGCAGCAATTCCAAGGCGGAATTGCCCCCCAGCCCCAGCAAGGTGGAGAGACCGGCTAGTTTGATAAAATCCCTTCTGTCTATACCCATCACTTAGCCCCCCCCTGCGCCACCTTCTGCTCCTTATCCAGATGGCAACCCCAGCAGTTGGGGGTTACCGCGACAAAGTTGTGGCATTGATCGCAAAATTGGGTCTTGTTGGAGTGACATTCCATGCAAGTGTTGGAAAGGCTGACCGTGAACTTCTTGCCCTCGGGATTAATGAATTCCCGGTTGCCGTTGCGCACTACCGCTTCCCGCCAGTCAATCAGCATCTGCATGTGGTTGGCCCGCATATATGGAGTGGGCATCACGCACTGCCGCTCCTTCTCCGCCAGCTTTTGGATGGCCGGGGTGTCCAGCTTGGGGGATGGCGCCGCCACGATCTTCCCCAGATTGGGCAAGATGGGGGAGATAACCAGACCGAAGAAGATGGCCAGGCCCAAGAGGATATATTTGAGGTCATAGAACTTCTTGGGGACCTTGGGCTTCTCGGCGAAACCTCCAAATTCGTTTTGGTATTTATCTTCCATGGCTAGTCCGCTTCCTCCCCTTCCTCAGGCGAACCAATGCCTACCAGGTCTCGATCCCGCAGGTCGGTGGTGCGCTCTATCTCATCGGGAAATACCAGGGCGTTGCCCACCAATTCGCTGATGCCGGTGACCTCCACCTCCGGGACCCAGTAATTCAACAGGGTGGGAAGCACCGCCCGATCGATGGCGCAGATGCAGCCCAGGTGGTTCACCCCGTATTTCTCGGCCACGTACCGGACGGCGTTGGCCCGGGGCAGCCCGCCCCGGAGCCTGGTCTCCAGGTATTCGTCGGCGTTGAAGCCGCTGCCGCTGCCGCAACAAAAGGTCTTCTCCCGGATGGTGTTGGGCGGCATCTCGAAGAAATGCCCTTCGGGCAGGACATTCTTGATAATGTAGCGGGGTTCCTCGAGGATCCCCATGCCCCGGCTGGTGTTGCAGGAGTCGTGAAAAGTCAGCTTGATATGGGCGTTGCGCTGGGGGTCCAGCTGCAATTTATTATGCCGGATCAGATCGGCGGTGAACTCCGAGATGTGAATCATCTTGGTGCTGGCGGCGTTTTCGAACACCGTGCCGGTGATGGGCGATTTGGGCGCCTCCAGGAAATCCGCCGGCCCGTTGAAAGTGTCCATATATTGGTTGACGATGCGCCACATGTGGCCGCATTCGCCGCCGATGATATATTTCACCCCCAGGCGCTTGGCTTCGTGGTAGATCTTGGCGTTGAGGCGTTTACCCATCTCGTGGGACATGAAGAAGCCGAAGTTGCCGCCCTCCGCCGCATAGGTGCTCAGGGTCCAATCCAGGTCCAGGTAAGTGAAGAGCAGCAGGTACCCCATAAAGGTATAGGTGCCCGGGTCGGCGAAGTAGTCCCCCGAGGGCGCCACGAAGAGGATCTCAGCACCCTTGCGGTTGTAAGTGATCGGGGTGCTGATCCCAGTGACCCGCTCGTTTTCCTCGGCGAAGAAGTCGATCATGTCCTTCATGGCCTGGGGGGGGGCGCCGATGTGGCTGCCTTTGTCATAGCACTGGGCCACCGAGGCCATGGTCCACTCGATGTTTACCCCGATGGAGCTCAAGAGTTCCCGGCCCAGGATGGTCATTTCGGCCATGTCGATCCCATAGGGGCAAAACAGGGAGCAGCGCCGGCATTCGGTGCACTGGTAGAGATAGTAGAACCACTCCTTGATCACCTCTTCCGTGAGGTCCCGGGCCCCGGCCAGCTCTCCCAGGAGTTTGCCCGCCGTTTTGAAATAGCGCTTGTATACCGAGCGCATCAGCTCGGCCCGGAGCACCGGCATATTCTTGGGGTCCCCGGTACCCAGGAAGAAGTGGCACTTGTCGGCGCAGGCACCGCAGCGAACGCAGATGTCGAAGAAGAGCTTCAGGGAACGGAAACGGTTGAGGCGGTCTTCCATGCCCTGGAGGATGATCTCTTTCCAATCGGCGGGCAGACCCCAGCTCTCATCGGTCACTGACCAGTTCCGGGGGTATGGGTAGTCGATCCAAGCCGCCCACTTGGGGTTAGCGGGATTGCAATAGGTTCCCGGCTTGAATTCCGGCTTGAGGTCCATCCAGCCCTTTTCGGGGGTCTTATAGCTTATCCCAGGTAAGATTTCCTCTGGTTTTGGAACCTTGGTCTTAGCTTTGGCCATGTTACTCCAGCTCCTTTTCCACTGGGATTTCGGACTCTACCATGGCTTCCCGAAATCTATCTTCGTATTCGTCATAATGATGGAACTTCACCGGGTAATTCCAGGGATTGACGTGCCGCACCGCCCGGGTGTTGGTGGGCAGGTTTCTGGAAGGGCTCAGGAAGACCCCGGGAGCGTGCATCAGCTTGCTGAAGGGGAAGTAGGCGAGGAACACGCTCACCAGAAAGAGGTGGACGAAAAAGATGGGGGCGATGCCCGCCGGCACCCTGGGGTGCAGGGTCACCAGACCCAGGGTCAGCTCTTTGACGGCCATCACGTCCACCTTATAGACGTAGCGCATGAGGATCCCGGAGATGCCGATGGCCAGGAGCAACAGCAGGGGAAAGTAATCGGACGCCAGGGAAATGTAGCGCAGCATGGGGTTGGTGAGGCGGCGGGCCAGCAGATAGGCCACCGCCACCACCAGCACCGCCCCGCTGAGGTAAAAGACCGGGGTGAAGAACTGGAAGAAGCCGTCCACGCTGTCGATCAGTTTGATGAAGCCCGGCACCGGCTCGGTGAAAAGGCGCAGGTGCCGCAGCACAATGACCAGGAAGGCGTAATGGAAGGCGATGGCCCCCAGCCACAGCCATTTGTAGGACCAGTGAATCAACCGGGCCCCCCCGGGGTGTTCCGGGTCTTGGCGCAATTCGCTGCTCAGGTTCCGGAAAAGGCTGCGAAAGGCCAGGACTTCCAGAGCCATGCGGCCGATCACGTACCTGGTGGTGTAGGGGTTGTCCAGTTTGTCGCCCAGGCTTCTTTCGATCCAGGGCAGGGATTCCTGTTGGCCGCCGGTGGTGGGAATCTGGAAAGGCACCGGCGACCTGGACCACTGGAGGAGGCGATAGATAAATCCTTCCACGAAAATGAGGACGGCCAGATACGGCGCCACCACCCCGAAGAGAAGCTGTAAGTTGGCCGAGACCCCGAGGTAGGCCACCAGGACGAGCCCCAGGACGGCCGCCAGGGCCACCGTGAAATGACGTTTAAAAAAATCCATATATCCTCACTTCGTCTCTGTTTGCCAGGGGTTTACCACTTGCCGCCGCCTCTCATCATAAGGACAATCCGGTGCGGCGCAACAAGCCGCTGACCCGGTTCCTGATCTCATTGACGCGGACCTGGTGGAGCTGCTCCCGGCGCTGGGTGTAAACGTCAAAGCCCAGCAGGGCCAGTCCGTCGATGCGGGCCTCCAGCTCCTGAAGTTCTTGGGAATATTGGCCGCCCTTAAGCTCCGGGGCCAGTTCCTCGCGAATTACATTCTTCAACAGAAAAATGAAGGCCAGGGCCTGGGATGGGGCAAAATCCTGGATGGTCCTGATCCTCAGGATTTCATCGAGACTGGCCAGGACCTGGTCCCGGTCCATCTCCGTCAGGAACGCCTGCAGCAGCCCCCGGAGACCCTGGGAGAGGCGCTGCCCCACCGGGTTGCCGAAAAGATCCTTCTCTTTTTTCAGAAAGATAGCAGTCTCAGCAGGATAGCTCTCAAAAAGCCGATGCCGCCACCGCTCCGTGAGGCTGGTTTTTCTTTCCGACAGCAGGGGCAGCAGTTTCATAGTTATCCTTAATATAAAACAAAAGAAGGTTAAAACATTCACAAAATTAGTGTCAAGGAAAAAATGATGAAACTTCGATGTGCCCGCCCCTCTCCGGGCTTGAACGAGAGTCCGCGGCGCCGGGTTCTCGTTTAGGATCCGCTGGAAGATTACGGCTGCTCTTCCGGGGACTGCTTCGGGGCCGCTTCCGGAGGGCTCTCCTGGGGGGCGCGGTGATCCCGGTACACGAGGATCTCAAACAGGTAAACATTGATGATTAACAGGGCCGTCAGGCTCAAGAGGTAAGTCCGGCTGTTCAGGTCCACCGCCTGCACCAGGAACTTGGCGGCCAGGAAGCAGACGAACAGCCTGAGGAAAAAGGAAAACAGCCAGTTCATGGCGCCATTCTATCCAATCGCCGCGGCAATGGCAAGGGAAGGGGGAGGCCGCCGCAGCTCCAGTTTGACAGGCCCTGTAAGGGTGGTCTCCCCGAGGGTGTAGGGTACCTGGGGTTGGGCCAAGGCCGCAGAGACGGTAAAAAAGAGGATTACTGCGATGGCCAGATTCAAGAAGATTTGAGGTTTGCGCATCGGTTTTGGGTCCTTATGGGAGCGAAATTAATATCCCAGAGACCCTTGTCAAGACCGGGTCCCACCTCCAGCGGGGGGCCCTCAGGTAAAACCGGGTATTCCCTGCAAATCGCTATTTGACAAGTCTCGGCCATTTGCGATAATAATTCTCTAGAAATCTCGCGCTCTTAGCCTGAAGGAGACCTGCATGGTCATAGAAGAATTCCCCCGCATGAAGCGCCTCCCCCCCTATGTGTTCGCCACGGTCAACGCCCTGAAGATGGAGGCCCGGCGGCGAGGGGAAGACATCATCGATTTGGGAATGGGTAACCCCGACCTGGCCACCCCGCCCCACATCGTGGAGAAGCTCATCGAGGCCGCGGGCAAACCGGCTAACCACCGGTATTCCGCCTCCCGCGGGATTACCAAGCTGCGGCTGGCCATCTCCAATTGGTACAGGCGCCGCTTTGCGGTGGACATCGATCCGGAAACCGAGGCCATCGCCACCATCGGCGCCAAGGAGGGCCTGTCGCACCTGGTGCTGGCCACGGTGGAGGCCGGGGACGTGGTGCTGGTGCCCAACCCCACCTACCCCATCCATTCCGCCTCGGTGGTTATTTCCGGGGGTCAACTGGTGTCCATTCCCCTGGCCCATGACCGGGACTTTTTTGATGACCTGCACAACCTCACCGAGTTGATCCGGCCGCGGCCCAAGATGCTGATCATCTCCTTTCCCCACAACCCCACCACCCGCTGCGTGGATCTGGAATTTTTCAAGCAGATCGTGGACTACGCCAACAAGTATAGCGTCTATGTCGTCCACGACTTCGCTTACGCCGACCTGGTCTTCGACGATTATGTGGCTCCCAGCTTCCTCCAGGCGCCCGGGGCTAAGAAGGTGGGGGTGGAGCTCTTCTCCCTGTCCAAGAGTTACAACATGCCCGGCTGGCGCATGGGCTTCGTGGTGGGCAACCGGCGTCTGATCCACGCCTTGACCCGCATCAAGAGCTACCTGGACTATGGGGTCTTTCAACCCATCCAGATCGCCTCCATCATCGCCCTGAACGGCCCCTACGACTGTGTCCGGCAGACGGTGGCGACTTATCAAGAGCGGCGGGACGCCCTGTGTCGGGGTCTCCACAACATCGGCTGGCGGGTGGAACCGCCCCGGGGCACCATGTTCGTCTGGGTCCGGATTCCCCGGAAATTCCGGCACCTGGGCTCGGTGGAGTTCACCCTGATGCTCATTCGGGAGGCCAAGGTAGCGGTTTCGCCGGGTTTGGGTTTCGGGGAGTGGGGCGATGAATACGTGCGCTTCGCCCTGGTGGAGAACGTCCATCGCACTAACCAGGCCATCCGTGGCCTCCGCCAGGTGCTGCGCAAGAGTCCCGAAGAATTGGGCCTGCCGGCGCCGGAAAAATAAGCGCGCCTCTGATGACTCGACAGGAGAGAAACATCTATGAGGAAGGATAAATCGGATGAAATGCGCCCGGGGTACCGGCGTGAAGACCTGGGCAGGGGTGTTCGGGGTAAGTATTTGGAAGATTACCGGGGCGGAACCAATGTGGTCCTCCTCAGCCCCGATGTGGCGAAGGTATTTACCTCCGAAGAGTTGGTTAACGAAGCTCTTCGCCATCTTATCGAAGTGGCGCAGAAATCCGTTGGCCCAACAAAACGCTCTAGAAGTCGCAAAGCCGGGTAGGCTTTCAAAACAGTGCCTTCGGTTAAGCCTCATAGTTGGCGTTCTTAGCCGGTTGGTGCTGACCTTTCTGGTGGTTATGTTGGGATGCAGATGAAAACCGTTAACGTGGGGCTAATAGGCTTCGGCACCGTGGGCACCGGGGTGGTGCGCCTCCTCATTGAGCAGAAGGAGCTGCTGGCCCGGCGCCTGGGCGCCGACCTGGTGCTGGCCAAGGTGGCGGATCTGGACCTGGAGCGTCCCCGGACCGTGGCTGTCCCCCGGGAGCTTCTTACCTCCCGGGCCGTGGAGATCCTGGATGACCCCGGGATCGACATCGTGGTGGAGCTCATCGGCGGACTTAACACCGCCCGGGACTATATCCTGGCCGCCATCGAGCGGGGCAAGCACGTGGTCACCGCCAACAAGGCCTTGCTGGCCCATCACGGCAACGACCTCCTGGCCGCCGCAGCGGCCCAAGGGGTGGAGATCGCCTTCGAAGCCGCGGTGTGCGGCGGCATCCCCATCATCCTGGCCTTGCGCCAGGGCCTGGCCGCCAACCACATCCGGGAGCTCTTCGGCATCCTGAATGGCACCTGCAACTACATCCTCACCCAGATGTCCCAACAGGGCATTTCCTACGCCCAGGCCCTGGCCGAGGCCCAGGCAGCCGGCTACGCCGAGGCTGACCCCGCCCTGGACGTGGAAGGCACCGACTCGGCCCATAAGCTGGCCATTCTCATGAGCCTGTCCTATGGCGCCCGCCTGGACCTGGAAGCCATCGCGGTGGAAGGCATCAGTCGGTTGGACCCCCTGGATTTGCAGTTCGCCCGGGAATTCGGCTACCGCCTGAAACTACTGGCCATTACCCGGGACGATGGCCACCGGGTGGAGGCCAGGGTGCATCCCACCCTGATCCCCAGGGAGCACATCCTGTCCCGGGTCAGCGGGGCCATGAACGCCGTTTATGTCACCGGCGACGCCACCGGGCCCATTTTGCTGTACGGACAGGGGGCCGGCATGATGCCCACTGCCAGCGCGGTGGTGAGCGATATCCTGGACCTGGCCCGCAACCTGATACGGGGAGGCGCCGGCCGGGTGCCGCCCCTGGGCTGCCGCACCGCCCTGGAGTCGACCCGACTCATCAAACCCCTGAATGATCTGGTGACCAACTACTATTTCCGCTTCGCCGCCCTGGATCGCCCCGGAGTGCTGGCCCAGGTCTCCGGGGTCCTGGGCAATTACGGCATCAGTATCGCCGCGGTGACCCAGAAGGGCCGGGAAGTGGCGTGCACCGTGCCCATTGTCATGATCACCCACGAAGCCCGGGAGGCCGACGTCCGCCAGGCCCTCAAAATGATCGACCAACTGCCGGTGGTCTCCCCACCGGCTATCTTTTACCGCATCGAAGACCCGCACCTTCACTCCGCCAGGATTTGAGGGGCGGCGCCGGCGGATCGCCGGACTTCCGGTTCCCGGGCTCCTGTTTGGGAAGGAAAAATGAATAACCTGAGATTATTGTTTATGATAATAGTTGCGATTTTCAGATCTTAAGATCAGGGAGACAATTGTGAGCGACTTCTGGGCCTTCCGTAAAATGGTCACCCCGGTGATCATCCAGATCCTCTTCTGGGTGGGGGTCATCACCTGCATCATCGCCGGTCTCGTCCTGATCGGCATGGGAATCCGCCATGGCCCCCTGCTATTCGACATGGGGATATCCACCAGGCAGATGAAGCTATGGGGGGCGTTATTGCTCCTCCTCGGGCCCCTGGCCGTCAGGCTCTATTGTGAGATGTTGATCGTCTTCTTCCGCATCAATGAGACCTTGACGGAAATCAAGCACGCCCTGGAGCGCAAGGCGATTCATATGGATTAGTCCCGGCGGGGGGCGCCGCGGCCCGACCGGTTTTCCAGACTCCGGCCGGCGCCCGGCCCCGCGATGGTTTCTTGGAACCGGGCCTGTTTGAGAGCGGCTGAATGAAGGATAAGGTTTTACCTCCGTATATCATCTGGCTGGGGGTCTGGTTGGCAATGTTAATTGCCATCTTGGTAATCGGCTCCTGGCAGGATAATTTAAAGCGGCAAGAGGCCCTGGCCAAATCCAGCCAACGGGAACTGGTGGGTATCTGTAGCATCTTTCCTTACGCCATTGCTTATTTGGAAGAGCAGCAGCGGCCGGATTTGCTTAAGGAGATCCTTAGTGCCGATCTCGGACCTTACGCCGTGGTGCTCACGGATAAGGTCGGAAACCTCAAGTATGCCCCAGACTCCTGGCCTCCCGGAAACCGGGGCGCCGCCCTTCTGAAAGGCAAGAAGTACTATTATCTGTTTAAGGATCCGGCCACTCAACCATGTCTGCGCGGGCCGGACACCGGTGCCCAAGCCTCGCAGGTCTCCGGGGTGGAGGCGGCAGCCTTGGGCAGGCTTTATTTGGTGGAGAAGGAGCCGCAGGAGCTGGGTTGGCTGCTGCCCCCTCTCGATGCGGTTTCTGCCTTTAGCCTTCTCAGCTATTTCATGGTATTGGTTGGGTTTGCCGGCATTTGCGCCATAACCGCCCGGTATCAAAGACAATCCCAGGAACTTCGGGAAAGCCGGTATGCATCTGAACTGGAGGCCAGGGAATTGCGTATTCAAAACCTGGAAACCAACATCCAGGCTGCGGACCTGCGGCTGGAGCTCCTGGACCGGAGCCAGGAACAGGCCCAGGCCAGGCTGGGGGGCGCCAATGACACCATTGCCGCACTGCAGCAGGCCGTCCAACATCAATCCAGGAAAAGCAAAAAAATGCAGGAAAGCCTGAAAGAAGCCGAATCAGCAAGAAATGAAGCCCTCGCAAAGATGCAGGTCATTGAACTGGACCGGGAGAGAATCCTCAAGGAGATGAAAGAACTGGAGGCCATAAAGGAAGTGGAGGAGTTGAACTATCCCGATCCTGCTAAAAAGAAGGTTAGGAGGCCCCAGGAGTTTCTCTGGCTCAATATGGTTTATCGGAACTTGCATTTCTCCCGGCGAGCCTTGCAAGATATCTTGGATCTCCAGAATTCCACGGATATCTTCCCGTCCCTTCCCGATGCCCTGGCCACCCTGAATAATACCGGCATAGAGGCCCTGAAGGCCGAAGGGGCTATTCCGTCCCGGAGCGCGGTCCAATATTCCCAGCTGTTGGCGCACCATCATGGCGACCTCTGGGAATACCGCTTTTCCAAGGATGGCCGCATCTTCTTCGGGCTTTCCAAGTCCAGGACCTGGAATATCGACACCGTCCTGTTGAAGCGCCGCTTTACGGAAAACCGCTATAAATATGAAAGTTACCTAGAACAGACCCTGGGCAAGGATAATGATGATTTGCAAACGGAGACCACCCTTTAACCAGCGAGAATCTTGAGGATGGTATATGTAATCCTGGTGGGCGACGGCATGGGGGATTACCCCCTGGCCCAATTGGCGGGCCGGACTCCGCTGGAGGCCGCGGCCACCCCGAATCTGGACGAACTGGCCCGGCGGGGGGAACTGGGCCTGGCCCGCACCATCCCCCCCGGCATGGACCCAGGGAGTGATATCGCCAACCTGGCCATCATGGGCTATGACCCGGCCCGCTACCATACCGGCAGGGCTTCGTTGGAGGCCGCCGCCCTGGGGGTGAACCTGGGTCCCCGGGAGGTGGCCTTTCGCTGCAACCTGGTGACCCTGCGCTTTGATCCGGACGGCATCTTCATGGAGGATTACTCCGCCGGGCATATCAGCAGCGAAGAGGCGCGGGAGATCATCCAGGTCCTGGATTCGGCCCTGGGCCGAGAGGGGCGCCGCTTCTACCCTGGGGTCAGCTACCGCCACCTGCTGGTATGGGCCGAGGGTGGGGGGGAGGCCTGGCGCACCTATCCGCCCCATGACTGGAGCGGCCAGGAGGTAGGCCACCTGATGGAAGATCTGGCCGCTATTCCCGCCGCGCCCTTATGGGCCCTGGTGCGGGCCTCCTGGCCGATCTTGAAGGACTACGAGGTTAACCGGCGACGGCGGGCGGCGGGGAAAAAACCCGCCACCTCCATCTGGCTCTGGGGCCAGGGGCGGCCGCCGCAGCTCCCCACCCTGAAGGAGCGCTTCGGTCTCTCCGGCGCGGTGATCTCCGCGGTGGACCTGATCCGGGGCATCGGCAAATACGCCGGCCTGACCCCCATCCTGGTGCCCGGGGCCACCGGCTTCCTGGATACCAATTACGCGGGCAAGGTGGCCGCGGCCCTGGAAGCCCTGAAGCAGCGGGACCTGGTCTTCGTGCATGTGGAGGCCCCGGACGAGGCCGGACACAGCGGTGAGCTGGAGCTGAAGCTCAGGGCCATCGAGGACTTCGACGCCCAAATAGTAGGGCCGCTTCTGGCCGGCTTAAAGACCCTGGGAGATCATCGCCTCCTGGTGCTCTGCGACCACTTTACCCCCCTGAGCCTGCGCACCCACAGCCCGGAACCGGTCCCCTACATCCTCTACGACTCCCGCACCCCCGGGGACCAGCCCCGCCCATACACCGAAGCAGCCGCCCGGGATGCGGGGCTCCTGCTGGAGCAGGCGGCGGATTTGCTGCCGCGCTTGCTGGAGAGGTGATTGAGATTTTGGGGGGAGGGCCAGGGATACTTACAAAAAATCCCTGCCCTCCCCCCAAGCCCCCCTCCCCACCCGTATAAGAAAGGGGTGTAAGTCGGGCTTGATCCCGACTTACACCCCTTATTATTTATTACTATATGGGGGTTGGGGGAGGGGTATTAGGGGAGGGGGCAGGGGCCGTCGGCCCCTGGCCCCCTCCCCTAAAATTCTACAACTTTCCCTCCAAATAATGCACCGCGTTGCGGAAGATGGCCAGGCCGGCGCCTTCCTGGCCGGGGTAGGGTTGGCCCCGTCGGCGCCAGGCTTCCTTCTCCTGGGTCCAGGTGGGGTGTTGGAAGGAAGTGACGTGGGCCTCCGGATGGGGCATGAGGCCCAGGACCCGGCCGCTGGCGTCGCAGATGCCGGCGATGTCCAGCAGCGAGCCGTTGGGGTTGTCCGGGAAGCGCCCGGCGGCTTCGGCCCCGTCGGCGAGGGCGTATTTCAAGGCGATCTGGCCCCGGTCCTGAATTTCCCGGAGCACCTCCGGGGCGGCGAAGAATTTCCCTTCCCCGTGGCGCACCGGCAGCTCCAGGTGATCCAATCCCCGGGTGAAGACGCAGTGGGACGGGGTCACCTGAAGATGCACCCAGGCGTCCCGGAAGTTGCCGCAATCGTTGGGGATCAGGGCCGCTAACCTCTCCCCCGGGCGTCCCGCCAGCCCCGGCAGCAGCCCCAGGTTCACCAGAACCTGAAAGCCGTTGCAAATGGCGATCACCAGGCGCCCCGCCTCAATGAACTCCTGGAGGGCCGAACCGAGGGCCAGTCGCAGCCTGAGGGCCAGGATGACCCCGGCGCCGTGCTCATCCCCCCAACTGAAGCCGCCCGGCACCGCCAGCAGATGATAGTTCCAGAGGGCCGCGGGGTTCTCCAGAAGATCGGTGGTGTGCACCCGGACCGCCTCGGCCCCGGCCAGGTCCAGGGCGAAGGCGGTCTCGTAGTCGCAATTGAGGCCGTAGCCATAGAGCACTAAGGCCTTCGGCCTTGGCGCCGGGTTTGCGGTTTGCGGTTTGCGGTTTGCGGTTTTTGCCACCATGGTTTAAGCGTTCCGCTGGGCTTCCATGTAGGCCCGCAGCAGGGCGTTTATCCGGGTTTGATACCCCTTGCCCTTGGATTTAAACCATTCCAGCACGTCCTGGTCAAGGCGGATACACACAGCTGCCTTGGGTCGGGGCATGGAAACTACGGCATTCTCAAAAAAGGAAGCGTCCAGTTCCGGAATGTCGGAGGTGTCAATCTCCTCATCCTTCAGGCTTCGAAGACGCTGCAAATCCGAGTAATATTTTTTCTTCATAAGCCTGCCGTTCCTTAAGTTTTGCCTTACGCAGCGAAATAATCCGGGTGCTCTCGCGGCGAGCGGTCTGCACGACCACGACCACCACGTCTTCTATCATCCCTAAAGAAATATAGCGCTCTTCTCCGTATTCCTGACGATTATCTGCCGCCGTAACCACGGGTTTTTCAAAGATTTTTTCTGCATCCCGAAAATCCAGGCCCTGATGTGGGTTGGGAGGGGGTTTTGGGGGAGGGCAGGGCCAGTGGCACAGGCTTCCAGCCTGTGATGTCCCTGCCCCTCCCCCAAAAAATCATTCTCTCCCCTTACTTCTTCCCGCCTTTTTTCTTGGGGGCCGCCGCCTTGGCCGCCTTCTTCTCATCCCGTTTCTGTTTCTGGGCCGCCAGTTCGACGACCTTTTCCCGCTTCACCACCACTCGCCGCGCCTCTTGGCGCCAGGCGTAGACCACGGGGCTGGCCACAAAGACCGAGGAGTAGGTGCCCACCAGGACCCCCATGATCATGGCCAGGGCGAAGTCCCGGAGGACCACGCCGCCGAAAAAGAACAGGGCGACGACCACCAGGAATACGGTGCTGCTGGTGATGATGGTCCGGGAGAGCACCTCGTTGACGCTCAGGTTGATGATTTCGGCCAGTTTGCCCCGGCGCCTGGCCAGATTCTCGCGGATGCGGTCGAAGACCACCACCGTGTCGGTCAGGGAATAGCCCGCCAGGGTGAGCAGCGCCGTGACCACCAGCAGGGTGATCTCCCGGTTAAGCAGCCAGAAGACCCCCAGGACCGCCAGAACGTCATGGAGGGTGGCCACCGCGGCGCCCACCCCGAAGATGAATTCGAAGCGCCAGGCGATATAGGCCATGATCCCCACCATGGAGAGGATGATGGCGACGATGGCCTTGTTGCGCAGATCATGGCTGATGGAGGCGCCGATCTCCGATTTGCCGATGATCTCAAAATGGTTGCCGGCCAAAGATTGGTTCAGGACCCCGGCCAGGCGGGTGGAGATCTGGCCCACCGACTCTTGTGACTTTTTCAGCTTGATGATGAGTTGCTTGCCGTCTTCCACCTGCTGGATCTCGGCTTGGCCCCAGCCTTCCTTGGCCAGGGCCTCCCGCACCCGGTCGACCGTGAAGGGCTGGGCGGCTTTCATCTGCACCAGGGTGCCGCCGCTGAACTCCACCCCCAGGTTGCCGTGGCCCCGGCTCAGTTGCACGAAGGCGAGGATACCCAGGAGGCAGAGCGCCCCGGAGATGAGGAAGGCATAGCGGCGCCAGGAGATGAAATCGAAGTTGGGCTTTTCAAAGAGCTGGAAGAAGCTGAGCTTTTTGATCCAGCGCTTGATCAGCAGCCAATCATAGACCACCCGGGTGCCAAACAGGGCGGTGAACAGGTTGAGGATGACGCCCAGGCTCAGGGTGACGGCAAAACCCTTGATGGGGCCGGTGCCGAAAAGGAACAGGACCACCGCGGTGATCAGGGTGGTGACATGGGAGTCGATGATGGTCCAAAAGGCCTTGTCGTAGCCGCCGTCGATGCCGGCCTTCAGGGGTTTGCCGGCCTGGAACTCCTCCCGCATGCGCTCGTAGATGAGGACGTTGGAGTCCACCGCCATGCCCACCGACAGGATGATGCCGGCGATGCCCGGCAAGGTGAGGGTGGCGCCGAACAGGGACAGGGCCCCGAGGAGGAAGATGATGTTGATCACCAACGCGTAGTCGGCCACCAGTCCGGAGAAGCGGTAGTAGAACAGCATAAAGCCCACCACCAGGATGGTGGCCAGGATACCTGCGGTGAGGCCCTTCTTGATGGAGTCGGCCCCCAGGGTGGGGCCCACCGTGATATTCTGGACGATCTTGACCGTGGCCGGCAGCGCCCCGGCCCTTAGGACGATGGCCAGGTCATGGGCCTCCTGGGGGGTGAAGGAGCCGGTGATTTGGCCCCGGGCTCCGATGCGGGATTGGATTATCGGGGCCGATTGCACTACATTGTCCAGGATGATGGCCAGGCGTTTATGGAGGTTGGCCTCGGTGATCTGGGAGAACTCCTGGGCCCCACGGCTGTTGAACTCAAAATTGACCAGATAGGCGTTATATTCGCCGCTGTTGGCATTGGCGTCGTTGATGTCGGCGCCGGTCATCAGAACCTTCTTCTTCAGCAGCAGGGGAATCCTCTCCAGCCGCCCGGTTTCATTGTTGACCTTCTTTTCGATATAGACCTCATCGTCCGGGGGGATCTTGTCGGCCAGGGCCTGATTGAGCTGCTCCCGGGTATAGCCGGGTTTCAGCTTGCCCTCCTTGAGGGCCTGGTCAATCAGCCCCGGCAGATCAAGGCCGGCCTGATCGTCCACCAGCTTGAATTCCAACTGGGCCGTCTGGCCGATGAGATCCAGGGCCCGTTGGGGGTCCTGGATGCCGGGAAGCTGCACCACGATGTTCTCGGTTCCCTGGCGCACCATTACCGGCTCGGTGACCCCGAACTGGTCGATGCGGTTGCGCAGCACCTCCAGGCTTTGGGAAAGGGTGCGCTCTTGCAACCGCTTGATTTCCTCGGGCTTGACAGTCAGGCCAAAGACCAGGCGGTTATCCTGGCGCTGGGGCTCGCCGACTTCCAGCGTCGGGAACTCATCTTTCAGCAGCCTCAGGAAGGCGGCCTGATCATCTCTGTTGGTCAGGGTGACGGGGAGGGCTTGATGGGCCAGATCTCCCAGCTTCAGGTCTATCCCCCCTTTTTCGGTCTTTTGCTTCAGTTCTACGCCGGCACGGCTCAAGGAGTTGTTGATCGCCTGGTCCATGTCCACCTGCAGGATCAGGTTCATGCCCCCCTTCAGATCCAACCCCAGATGCAGACCACGGCTGACGTGTTGCTCCCACCAGCCCGGCAACTCACCGCTCACGGAGGGCAGCACAAAGATGACGGCCAAGACGGTGAGGCAAAAGAGGAGGAAAAATTTCAGGCGCACAGCTCGCAGCATCTCGAGATCTCCTTGGAGGCCGAGGTAAAGGGCACGGTCGGGCCGCGACTTCCTTTTTGCCCGGGACTGCTGATTCTTTTGGAAAAGGCGAAGCTTTTGGGGTACCCTGGACCAGACCCAGAGTTCGCCAAACATGCTTAAATTACTGTAATGAGGGGTGCCTGTCAAGTTTCCAGGGCAGCGAAGGTAAGGGGAGCGCGGCCCGCCAGTGCAGGAAAATGGGAGGTTAGTTCACACAGGCCAGAGGCCTAGGCTACCAAGTCCAGGTAGCCTAGGCGTCCCGCCTGTGTTGTGTAAAGCCTAGATGGCCGCTATGGAATTACCCTGTAAATTCTGTCGCATCATTTCCCGGGAGTTGCCCGCCTACGTGGTGTTCGAGGACGAGTTCTCCCTGGCCTTCCTGGACCACAAGCCCCTGTTCCCCGGGCACAGCCTGCTGGTACCCAAGAGCCATTATCCGACCCTGCCGGAATTGCCAGCCCGTCTCCTGAAACCCCTATTTGCCGACGCGGCGCTGCTGGCCCGGGCCATGGAAGTGGGCCTGCTGGCCGAAGGCTCCTTCGTGGCCATCAACAACCGCATCAGCCAAAGCATCCCCCACCTGCACATCCACGTGGTGCCCCGGCGGCGCCGGGACGGCTTGAAGGGCTTCTTCTGGCCGCGGCAGCGCTATCGGGATGAAGGGCATATCCAGGAAGTGCAGAGGCTGCTTAAGGAGACCATGGCGCGCCTTAGGGGTGAAAAAAAATAATAACTCCGCGCACCTCTCATCGCCGGCTTTGGTAGGGACAGGGAGCCTGCCTCTGCCCGCCGGGCGCAGCCAGCCGTGCCCCTACGTCCTGCGCCTGCCGGACTTAATCAGATCTCAGCCGCCCGCTTCATGGCCCACCGAGATGAATTCTTCCCGGGGGAGTTTGAGGCAGGTGAGACGGTTGCCGTAGGCGGCGCCGGTGTCGATGCCGATCTTGTTGGGCATCACCAGGGGTTGCTGGAAGGGGGTATGACCGAAGATCACCTTCTTGCCGAAATCTTCCATGGAGGCGATGAAATCCCCCCGAATCCACAGCAGGTCTTCTTCATCCTGCTTCGCCGGGGGGACCCCGGGTTTGAGGCCGCCGTGGACAAAGAGGTAATCCGGGGTCTCATAATAGAGGCGCAGCTCCTCGAAAAATTTACGGTGCTCCGGGGGCAAGACCAACTGCTCCAGGTGATCCCAATCCTCGCCCCAATAGTCCCGCAGGGTGCTTAAGCCACCGTTGAACAGGAAGAGCTCCAGGTCCCGGCCCTGCAAAAAATTGAGGAACATGGCCTCGTGGTTGCCTTTGAGACAGATGACCTCCTGTGGATTCACCAGCCTCTTAAAACCCAGGACGTAATCCACCACCCCCTTGGGGTTCGGCCCCCGGTCGATGTAATCTCCCATAAAAACCAACTGGTCCCTGGCCAGGTCGGGCTGGATCTTTTCCAGGAGACGCTGCAGCAGGTCCAGATTTCCGTGAATGTCGCCGATGGCGTAAATGTCTGCGGCCATATTAGCTTATTCGTATATTTTAAAATGAATGGCGTCAAATGAAGTTTCTGGTTCCCAAGCTCCGGCTTGGGAACCCACTTTTAGGCAAAGCTCCGGCTTGGCAGGCTTGATCGACAAGATAATATCTTTTTATTACGCTATGTTGCCCAAGCAGGAGCTTGGAACCAGAGATGACCAATGCAAAAATTTGCTGGCCACTACTGAAAAAATATCAAAATTACCAAAGATCCCTGCCCTCCCTCAAGCCCCCCTCCCTCTCATCCTCATTCCAACCACCGGAACCATTTCTCCCGGCGGTCCAGGCGGGTGAGGCCGGCTTCCCGGGTCAGGCCCTGGGCCTCGGCGTGTTCCTCGGCGCTGAGGGATTGCCGCAGCAATGGGTGTGCGGAGGCCTGGCCGCAGGGGCGGTACTGGCCCATGACATTGACATAGGTGTCAGGAGAAATCTCCCGGGCCAGGAACTCCATGATCTTCCGGGTGCCGGCCAGGCCGCCGGGTAGCACCAGGTGGCGCACCAGCAGGCCGCGGCGGGCCACCCCGGTGTCATCCAACACCAGGTCCCCCACCTGGCGGTGCATCTCCTTCAGGGCCCGGCGGGCCATCTCGGGGTAGTTTTCCGCCTGGCAGAGGTCGGCGGCCACCTTGGGGTCCCAGAATTTGAAATCCGGCATATAGATGTCCATCACCCCGTCCAGCAGGCGCAAGGTCTCCACTGCGTCGTAGCCGCCGGTGTTGTAGACCAGGGGCAGATTCAGGCCGCCGGCAATGGCCAGAGACAGGGCCGCCAGGATCTGGTAGACCTGGTGGCTGGGGGTGACGAAATTGAGGTTGTGGCAGCCCCGCTGCTGAAGGGAGAGCATCATGGCCGCCAGGTCGGCAACGGAGACCTCCTCCCCTTCCCCGCCGTGGCTGATCTCATAGTTCTGGCAGAAGATGCAGTAAAGATTGCAGTGGGTGAAAAAGATGGTGCCGGAGCCGCGGCGGCCCACCAGGGGGTCTTCTTCTCCGAAATGGGGGCCATAGGAGGAGGTGACGGGCAGATCGCCGGTGCGGCACAGGCCCCGCTCCCCGTGATGGCGGTCCACCAGGCAATTGTGGGGACAGAGGGTGCACTGATTCAAGATGTCGTAGGCCGCGGCGATCTTCGGCTCTAAGAGCCCCCGGCGATGCGTATCTAAGTAAGCCGGTTCCCATTTGGCCATGGCGTGGTTTCCTGCCCAAAGGAATCTTTCCGAAATTTCCCTTATCGTCTCTTCTTATAAGCCATTTGTCTGGGGCGAACGGCAAGAATATCTATGACGCGGTTTACGTCGTTCACTTCGTAAAAGATGCGCCAGTCGCCCACCCTGGATTTGCGTTCGCCTTCCCCCATTTCCACTTGCCCGGAGATACGGGAATTGAATGGATCTTGCGCCAGTTCTGGTAAGCGTTGGTGAATGCGTCTGATGGTGACTCGATCCAGAGATTTGAGGATTTTGAGGAAGGCTTTATCGAACCGGAGGGTATAGCTCATAACCCCAGCTCTTTTTCCAACTCTTCCAGGGAGATAAACTCCCCTCGCTTGATAGCCTCCTTACCTTCCCGGATGGCGGCCCAATCCTCTTCGCTCAACGGTTCGTCGTCATAAACTTCGTCCCGGTGATAGAGCAGGTCCACGAAGCGAATCAGGAGATCGGCATCCGGCCCCTGAAGGACCGCCTTAAACTTGGTGATTAACTCCCGATCGAATGCTTTTTCCATGGCCGGTTCCTCTTTTGGGCAAATTCGATGATCTCTTGGTTCAAGGTAATAAAAAAGCCCGGCGGTGGGTTTCTAAATAAAGCGGTTTCCACTGTGTCATAAAAACAATCCCTTAAGCTTTCTTAATTTTTGTTCAACCGTTCCCGTATTATGTTCCATCTTTGGGAGACAAATAAAATCTACAAGACTTCTTATGGTAGTATTCATCGTCAATTCCCTTCGGGCAATGGAAGTCGGGCTTTAGCCCGACTTCCACTGCCCCTTATACGGGTTGGGAAGGGGGTGTCGGGGGAGGGCAGGGATCTTTTGTAAGTGTCCCTGGCCCTCCCCCCACAAAACCTCACCTCTCCTCCACCTCCACTCGCCAGGGTTCCAGCAAGCCGCGGGGGATGTCGGCGATGAAGCGGGAGGGCGAATTGACTATCATCCCGAACTGCCGGCTGTAGCCGATGGCAGGGTAGGCGAGCCCCAGGTATCTCCGGGCCCGGGTGATGGCCACGTACATCAGCCTGCGTTCCTCTTCCAATTCGTCCTCCCGCTCCTGGGAGTAGGAGCCCGGGAAGCGGCCTTCCGCGGCCCAGAGGACCAGGACCGCCTCCCATTCCAGCCCCTTGGCGGAGTGGACGGTGGAGACGGTCAGGTAATCCTGGGGGGGCGGGGTCAGCTCGGCCACGCTGGCGGGCGGCTCCAGGGTCAGGTCGTTCAAGAAGGTCCGCAGACTGCGATAGCGGCTGGCAATGGCCAGCAGGTGTTCCAGGTCCTTCATCCGTTTGGGATAGTCATCATAGCGGCCCCGGGCCAGGGGCTCATAGAACTCCAGGGCCTGGGTCATCAGGGCCACCAGGGCCTGGCCGGGTCCATTGAGGCGCTGCATCAGCCCGGCCAGCTCCGCTAGCTGGGCCGGGCGGCGCTGGTTCCGGAGCCACTCCAGGGCGGCTGCCAGGGTAAAATTATTAGCCAGTTGAGCATCGAATTTGGCGCAGGCCTGGCGGCCCACTCCCGGCAACAGCAGCAGCAGCCGGTGCCAACTCAAGGCATCCTTGGGGTTGGCCAGGACCCGCAGATAGGCCAGGATGTCCTTGATGTGGGCGCTTTCCACGAACTTGAAGCCGCCGACCTTGATGAAGTGAAGGCCAACCCTGGCCAGCTCGATCTCCAGGTCGAAGGAATGATAACCGGCCCGCACAAGCACCGCTACCTCTTTCAGGGGGAGGCCCTGTCTTTGCAGCTCCTGTATTTGGGAAACCACCAGGCGGGATTGCTCGTTTTCGCTGGCGGTGCGGAAGAGCCGGGGCCGCCGGCCGTCCGGCTTGAGGCTGAACAGACACTTGGTGTACTTTTCCCGGGCCCCGGCAATGACCGCGTTGGCCAGGTCCAGGATGGGCTGGGTGCTGCGGTAGTTCTCCTCCAGCTTGATGACCTGGGTCCCGGGGAACAGCCGCGGGAAGTCCATGATGTTGCGGAAATCGGCGCCCCGGAAGGAGTAAATGGATTGGGAGTCGTCCCCCACGGCCATGACGTTGCGGTGGCTGTAGGCCAGCAGCCGCACCAATTCCGCCTGCAGATGGTTGGTGTCCTGGTATTCGTCCACCATCAGATAGCGAAAACGCTCCGACAACTGGCGGCGCACGTCTGCGTGCGTCTCCAGCAGCCGCCGGCCCTCCACCAGCAGGTCGTCATAGTCCATCAGATGCTGGCGGCGCTTCTCTTGCCGGTAGCCCGCATGGATCCTGGCCAGTTCTTCCCGCCGCTCCTGAAACTGGGGATAGTCCCGGGCCAGCAGCGATTCCAGGGAGGCGCTCTTATTGATCACGGCGCTGAAGATCTCCGCCATGGTCTCCTTGCGGGGAAAGGCGCCGGCCGGGTGTTTGAACCCGTAGCGCTCCTTGAGCATCTGCAGCAGGTCGCCCTGGTCGCCGCGGTCCATGACGGTGAACCCGTGGGGGTAGCCCACCCGGTCGCCGTATTGGCGCAGCCACTGGTAGCAGACGCTGTGGAAGGTGCCCCCGGTGACCTGCGCCAAGGGCCGGTCCAGCAGCCGCACCGCCCGGGACAGCATCTCCTGGGCGGCTTTGCGGGTAAAGGTGAGGAGCAAAATGGCCCCGGGGTCCACCCCCTGCTCCACCAGGTAGGCCAGGCGGTAGACCAGGGTGCGGGTCTTGCCGCTGCCCGCCCCGGCAATGACCAGCACCGGGCCGTCCAGAGTCATAACGGCCTGGTACTGGGCTTCGTTGAGCTCTTTTTTATAGTCAATGCGAAGGTTCACCAGACCTGACGACGCTAAGGAATGGTATTGGGTTGGCACTCCTTTGAAATTGTCAGGCATTATTATATATCTCTTGAGCTGTTGCTAATCTACCGGTCTGAATCAAGGGAAAGAATCCCCTTTCGCCCTGCCGAGGGCGGCGGCGCTATATTTGGGGATCGATTTTCGAATAGTGATCAATAATCGCCTGGGCCAGGGCCGGGATGGTGTAGTCCGCCGGTTCGATCTGCGGGCTGAGGCCGTATTCCCCCAGGGTGGCCGATGTAATCGGCCCGATAGAAGCCACCACTGACTTGGCGGCCAGGACTTGAAACCTTTCTTTGCCCAGGAGCCGGGCGAAGTTGTGCACCGTGGCGGAGCTGGTGAAGGTGAGGATATCCACCTGGCCTTCTTTCAGGGTGGCCTCGGCCTCAGGGGGAATCTCGTGGGGGAGCCGCGATTTATAAACTGGCGCCACATCCACTTTTGCGCCCAGCCGGACCAGCCCCTGCGGCAGCACCTCACGGGCGATCTGGGCCCGGGCCAGCAGGATGCGGCTGCCGGGGGCCACCAGGGGCGACAGGGCCTGGAGCAACACCTCGGCCTTGAAGGCGCTGGGCACCACGTCAGCCTTGAGGCCAAACTCCGCCAAGGCCTGGGCGGTGGCCGGACCGATGGCCGCGATCTTTGCCTGGCCGAGGACCCGCACGTCCTTTCCCTGGCCAAACAGGCGGGCCATGAAGGCCGCCACCCCGTTGGCGCTGGTGAAAACCAGCCAGTGGAATTGGTCCAGGCGCGTTAGGGCCTCATCCAGGGGAGCAAAATCGTCCGGCGGACCGATCTCCAGGGTGGGCACCTCCAGGCAACGGGCCCCGGCCGCGGCCAGCAATGCCACCAGCTTGCTGGCCTGCTGCCGGGAACGGGTCACCACCACGGTCTTGCCCCACAGGGGCCGGGTCTCCCACCATTGCAGGCGTTGCCGCAGTTCCACCACCTCGCCTACCACTAAGATCGCCGGGGGCTGGATGGCCGCCTCCCGGGCCTTTGAGGCCAGGTCGGTCAGGGTGCCGGTCACGGTGCGCTGCGCCAGGGTGGCGCCCTTTTCGATCAGCGCCGCCGGGGTCTGGGGATCGCGCCCCCTGGCCACCAGTTGCCGGCAAATCTCCGGCAGGTTCTTCACCCCCATGAGGAAGACCAGGGTGCCGGGATTTTGGCCCAGGGCCTCCCAGGGGATGGTGCTGGCCTCCTTGTTGGGGTCTTCGTGGCCGGTGATCAAGGTCACCAGGGTGGTGTAGCGCCGGTGGGTTACCGGGATGCCGGCATAGGCCGGCACCGCCACCGCCGCGGTCACCCCGGGCACGATTTCAAAGGGGACGCCGGCTTTGGCCAGTTCCTCGGCCTCTTCACCGCCGCGGCCGAAGACGAAGGGGTCGCCGCCTTTGAGGCGCACCACCGTAAGTCCGGCCCGGGCCCTGGCTATTAAAACCTCGTTGATCCGCTCCTGGGGCAGGGTATGGGCCCCCGCCTGCTTACCGGCGTAAATGATCTCCGCCCCCGCCGGGGCCTCCTTGAGGAGCTCCGGGCTGGCCAACTGGTCGTAAACCACTACCTGGGCGCGGCGCAACACCGCCAACCCCTTAACCGTGATCAGACCAGGATCCCCCGGCCCCGCCCCGACTAAATAGACCATATATTGATAGTATCATTTTTTTAGGCTGGAGCACCTGAGGCCCCAGCCTAAAAAAGGATTTTATGGGGGGGGGGCCCGCAAGGGGCCCCCTACCTACACGTCTTGCAGCCCTTTCCGTGTTCCAGGCCTTCCACCAGGCGGCGATAGGTTTCATGGATCATCTTGCGGTCGAATTCCCAGATGCGCTCCAGCATCTGCGCCTTTTCGGCCTCGCTGAAATAGCCCATGCTGGGCAGGAAGAAGTGCTTGTCTTCTTTT